>CAEZXH010000129.1_pt1 | contig 3524 bp, 3 predicted proteins | sample 7265201 | NCBI WGS metagenome assembly CAEZXH01 (sample SAMEA6813903, study PRJEB35770) | freshwater metagenome | biome: Freshwater; feature: Freshwater reservoir; material: water | place: Czech Republic | collected 2015-11-04 | depth 0.5m m | reverse complement strand
TTGGCTTATTCATGGTTGGTGTTTCCAGCATCGCAGCCGGATTGGCACAAACTTATCTGCAATTAATTATCTTCAGAAGTGCCGGCGGCTTGGGTTCGGCGATGTTCACTGTATCTGCCACTTCTTTGTTACTTGGTGTCGTATCTGACGACCAACGCGGTAGAGCACAATCTATTTATCAAGGTGGTTTTTTATATGGTGGAATCACTGGTCCATTATTTGGCGGAATTCTTTGCGCATTTTCACTTCGAGCACCATTTTTTGCTTATGCCGGTGGGGTGATTGCAGCCGGGATAGTTACATTGATTTTTCTACACAAAAGTGAATTTGATTCGACTCATGGAAGTAGTGCTTCTTTCGAACAAACCACAATTCGTGAAGCTATTCGGATGCACCCATATCAAGTTGCAGTTCTTTGCGCGATCGGAACTGGATGGGCTGTCTTTGGAATGCGAAACTCCTTAATTCCACTTTTCGTTACAGAAGGATTGGGGCGTGGTCCTGCCGCAATTGGCGCCGGCATGGCTGCTGCAACTTTGATGCAAGGTTTGATTTTGCTTCCGGCTGGAAGATTTGTAGATAAGCAAGGAAGAAAGAAAGCCTTACTAATCGGTATAACAGTATCAATTATTGGAATTTTCGTTTTTGCATTTTTTGAAAGTTTTCCACTCTTTTTAATTGGAATGGGAATTTCAGGAATCGGCGGTGCATTCTTAGGAAGTGCTCCGGCTGCACTTGTAGGAGACATCATCCGCGGACGTGGCGGAAAAGTGGTCGCTCTTTGGCAAATGGGAAGTGATTTCGGAATGATTGTTGGACCGATAACACTTGGTTTTATTGCCGATCACGCCTCTTATAAAGTCGCTTTCTTAACTGCGGCAATAATCTTGCTACCGGCACTAATCAGAACTATGAATCTTCCAGAGACTCGCAAATCACATTTACCAGCAGTATACGAGCCTTAGATCAAAATAAAAAAGACCACTATTTCTAGTGGTCTTTTTTATTAAGGTAATTATTAGCCACGGCGCAATATTGAAAGTAATCTTAAAATTTCAAGATAGAGCCAAACTAAAGTAACCATCAAACCGAAACCTGCACGCCAGGATTCCGATTCTGGAACTCCAGCACGGACAGCATTTTCAATTTGATCGAAATCAAGAACTAAGAAAAGACTTGCAATTACTACTCCACCAAGTGCTAGAAGTAAACCGATTCCAGTTCCATAGAAACCGTATCCGCCACCTACTCCAAAGAAGGAGGAAGCAAAACTGACCAAGCCCAAAACAATGTATCCGATTGCTGCGCCCATAAGTACACGAGTGAACTTAGGTGTAGCGCGCAATCTTCCACTGCGGTACATGAATAGCACGCCGGCAAATGCAGCAAGTGTTCCTATTACAGCTTGACTTACGATTCCTGGATAAATGGTTTCGTAAAAGTGGCTCAAAGTACCAAGTGCTAATCCTTCAAATGCGGCGTAAGCCATGATTAGAGCTGGGCGCACCGTTTTTGAAAATATATTTACCATCGCGAGGATAAATGCACCAATAAATCCAACAAGCAGTACACCCATACCCATGTTGAAGTACCAGGCAGTACCGCCAACTGCTACAAGAATTGCAAAGAGAAAGCTGGTGCGCGCGACAACATCTTCGATCGTCATGCGACCTGTTTGAAGTGATGATGCACTTGGTGCGTTGTAAATATTTTCTAACGCATCATCTGTGCGGCGTCCAAAAAGCGGAGGCTGCGCTGCATAGCCTTTCTTGGGAAACGCCCGCCCTAAGACAGGGTTTGAACTTTGCATTGATATTTCTCCTTTTGCCTAAATTACCTACAAGAGATTTCGCCCTCTTAGTTAAATAATAAAGGATGCTGCCGGCCGTTGCATACCCTGGTTGAGCCTGATTTGCTTAGATTATTCTGAGTTTCGCTTAGGGCTTGTATCCAACCGCATTCACGTACTCACTTTCAGGGGCAGTTCCAACAAAATTCCCATTCCAAGACCCGTCCGTTACACACGGCGCACTATCTCTTGCGTCCTTACTGATCATGGTTGTTGCCGCGTTGAATCCTTTAGCGCTCCAAAGAGCTGCGACATTTGGCGCAAAGTGCATGAAAGGAGAATCGAAAATCGACGGCTTCATAAACGCGCTGTATAGAGCCATATCAAAAACATTTATCGTGTTAGCACCTGTTGGCGTATTGCCTGAATTCTTTGCGGCGCCAGCTGCAGCAGCATTATCCGCTGGGGCGGCAACTACAAGATCTCCAGCCTTGACGCTTGCACCATCGGCAACAAGTGCTTGCACATGCATGAATTCAAATATCCATCCATTTGGAGATGTGATTAAAACTGCAATTCCCATATTGCCATCAGCAGTATTTAAAGAAACCTTCCCATCGAATGGCGCATACCCTTTTACTGTTCTGGATGGGGATGCTGGCACATCGATGATTACGTAATGTTTCATTGAACGCTTGCTCTCAATTGATGTGTCATTTGCTCCAGTTTTTGCTAATACCCCTGGTGAGTAATCGTGTCCAACACAACTACGAAATTTACTTAAGCGCACAACGTGTTCAAGGTCAACAGGGTTAGCAACAATAAAATTCCCCGTTGCCAATGTGGCCCCAGAATTCATTTTGTTTGGATCTACTTTGTTTGGATCTACTTTGTTTGGATCTACTTTGTTTGGATCTACTTTGTTTGGATCTACTTTGTTTGGATCTACTTTGTTTGGATCTACTTTGGTAACGGTAGGGCTACTTTTACTAATCGAATTTGTTGCAGCTACCCAAACTAACTTTTTATTTTTCTTATCACACATCAACGTTTTGCCTGAAACTTTTTTGATATCACCGGGCTTAGTGCACGCACTACCTAATTTAACTGCTGCAAATGCTTGTGAACTTATCGAAAGCATCGAGATCAATGCCACTGATAGTAAGGCTGCTAAAAACTTTAATAAGCGCCTCTGATTCATACTTGGACTCTAACTAGATAGTGAAAATAAGCAATAGCGGGGTTGAATACTAACCCTCTTAGATGACCATTTATCTTCCGTACGTTCGAAATTACTTTCTTCTCAGCCTTCGCAGGGATTTCTTGACCGCCCGTTGGCGTGCCGCCTCTATTGGATCTTTCTTTGTAGGAAATGCCCATTTTAAGATAAATATCAAAATGATTACCGCTAAAAAACCACCAAAACCTTGAAGGTAAATTGCAGTGTTTGGCGCGTAACTCACTTGTTAACTTTATCAGGTGAAATACGTTTAGCAAAAAATTCCCAGCTCGATAACGTTAACAAGATCATTGAAAATCCAAATAACAAATCTTCTAAGGGTGCACCAGCAACTCTTGTTCCGATTATTTCACCTTCTGAATACATGACTATGTTGTTAGAAGTTAACCACCAATTAGTTAATAGTTGAAAAGGTAAAATCAAAAAATAAGTTTTCCAGAATATTTTACGAGTCATCATTTGTGAACGTAATATGTATAAATCTAAAATAATTGC
>CAEZXH010000122.1_pt1 | contig 3802 bp, 3 predicted proteins | sample 7265201 | NCBI WGS metagenome assembly CAEZXH01 (sample SAMEA6813903, study PRJEB35770) | freshwater metagenome | biome: Freshwater; feature: Freshwater reservoir; material: water | place: Czech Republic | collected 2015-11-04 | depth 0.5m m | reverse complement strand
CCAACTGCAATAACAGTTCCCTCTTGTGGCTTTTCTTTTGCAGTATCTGGAATTACCAGACCTGATGCGGTTGTTGTTTCTGCTTCGCTTGCTTTAACAACGATGCGATCTTCTAGTGGCTTAATTGATACCGACATTCCCGGCTCCTTCGCTAATTTGTTTCCCTAATTTGCTTTAGTAATTTTCTGTACCTGCTTGGATCCACCGCCCACCTTCAGCTGCCGGTTTCGCCAAATTCAATTACTTGACGGATTAGCAGTGTCAGGGTGAGAGTGCTAACGCCAAGGGTAAAGGGTTGGGTTGGGACGGTCAATTTGAAGGTTTATTAAGTAAAGAGCACCTGTTCAACGCCAGCCCCTGGATCCACAGCCAGTCCGGCTGCGCTGGCTGGACGACCGGCCTGGATCGCAAGGGAGCCAAGAGCAGCGACCATCGCCCCATTATCGGTACATAAGCCAGGAGATGGGATCGCCAAGTTGAGCCCAGCGATATTGGTGCGCTGGGTAGCCAAAGCTCGCAACCGTGAATTTGCCGCAACGCCCCCAGCAATTAATAGGTGTTCTAACCCTTCGCGCTTGGCCGCCAATATCGCTTTACTCAAAAGTACATCCACCACCGCTTCCTGAAACGAGGCAGCGATATCGGCACGGGCACTTTGTGACAAAGGGCCATCATTTTTAACCGCTAATTCAATGTGGCGCGCAACTGCACTCTTTAACCCGGAAAAAGAAAAACTAAACTCTTTATTCGCCCGGTCACCTTCATCGGTAAATAAAGTCATCGCTCTTGGAAAATTTATTGCATTTAAATTTCCAGTTATAGCTAACCGATCAAGTTCTGGACCACCGGGAAAGGGTAAACCTAATAACCGGGCAATTTTGTCAAAGGCTTCACCGGCTGCATCATCCATAGTCGCGCCCATAACTGTAATCGCGTCTGTAACTTCATCAACTTTCAAAATTGATGTGTGTCCCCCACTAACCAATAAAGCAATGGTCGGTGGAATCACTTGATCTGAATCTAAATACTCAACAGCCACATGTGCTGCTAAATGATTTACTCCATAAAGTGGAATACCAAGTCCAGCCGCTAAACCATTCGCCGCGCTTGCACCAACTAAAAGTGCACCTGCTAATCCGGGACCTGCAGTTACTGCAATTGCATCAAGATCGGTCAATTTAACTTTGGCAGTTTTTAGTGCACGCTCGATTGCTGGCAAGATCGCATCAACATGTGCGCGTGCCGCAACTTCTGGAACTACTCCACCAAACCTCGCATGTTCTGCAACACTTGATGCGATTTCATTTGCCAATAGTTTTCGCCCTTGAACTATTCCCACGCCAGTTTCATCACATGATGATTCAATTCCCAGAACTAATGGCCCTGATGATTTACTCATGAGCCGCACCTAAGGTTTTCTGCATAATAATTGCATCACTTCTTTTACTACGTGGTTGCAGATTTTGGTAATAATTTTTTCGGACTGAGATCTGAGTAAATCCATTTTTCGCATAAAGCGCACGTGCTTGTTCATTCTCAGCCCGTACTTCCAGAAAAACTGCTGGCGCATTCCGCTCGATTGCCACGCTTATCAATAGATCTAATAATCCCTGCCCAATCCCATTGCCTTGATATTGAGCACTTACGCTGATGGTCTGAATATCAGCATCTGCGCCACCACCCGGGCAGAAAAGCCCAGCAAAACCCACAACCTTTTGAGTCGCAGCAAGTTCGGCTACAAAATAACTCCGGGTCTTTGGTACCCCAGCCAACTCCTCTTTAAATTGGGCCAGGTTCCACGGATCGGGAAATAACTCTTTCTCGATCTCTAAAACCGCCCCTAAATCAAAATTATTCATTGCTCGATATTTAAGTTCAGCTAATTTTGGCAAAACTGCGTCGGGTTTTCGCAAATACAAAGGTTGAATGCGAACCGAATTTGGTTGGTTCGCTAATTTTACTAATGTCAAAGGATCTGGGAATTCAAATTCAATAACTGGCAAATTCTCAAAATCTACTTCTTCCCTTTTTGCTACCGCCGGCTCAGTTATGCGTTCGCCATCTTTTTGATACTTCGCCCAATAGATTTCTTTGCGACGTGCATCTGTAATTACGTAAAAATCAGAATCCATCGCAGCTAGCGTGCTGGCTGATTCTGCGATTGCATCAAGTGAGACAACGCCGATACAGGGGATCTCTCTGGCCATCGCAAATGTTCTTGCAAAAGCAATGCCTACTCGTAAGCCAGTAAATGGCCCTGGTCCCATACCAACAACCACTTGTTTAATCGAATTAAAGGTTGCGTCGTTTTTTGCCTGGTCAATCAACCTACCAAGTGCTTCTCCGTGAGAAGTCGCACCATCATGAAATCCTGACCAAATTATTTTCTCTTCAGCAACTATTGCCGCAATTGTGCGCAGAGTTGATGTATCAATTACTAGAGAAGTTTTCATAGATTCAAATTCTTCCAACGCTCACCAACGCTACTAATCGCCAATTGACGCTTGCTATCATCAACAATTGAAATAGTAATTAAAAGATATTGGTCATTTAACTGCTTTGCGAAATTCTTGCCCCACTCAACGACCGTAATGCTGTTTTCAATATCAAGATCTAAATCTTGCAACCCTCCGGTTGGCGAATCTAATAATCGATATGCATCCGCATGAATAAACGGAGTTCGCCCTAAATAGTTTTTTGCAATCACGAAAGTTGGAGAGGTGATCTCACTTTTAACCAACAATCCTTTACCGATGCTTTGAGCTAACCGAGTTTTACCCGCCCCGAGCGGGCCTTCTAAAATTATTAAATCTCCAATTTGTAAATTAGCCGCCAACTTCAGCCCAAATTGCTGCATCTGCTCCTCAGTTGAGATTTCAAAGAACTGAATTGGATTCACATGCAAAAGAATAATGGGCGCTTACCTCTTTCGAGGTAAGCGCCCATTACGGCAGTTATTTACTTAGTACGCCTAGTACTTTAGAGGGATTGGAAGGTAATCCAAATCTCCATTTATTCCCAAGGCTTCCCATGATTCTGGCTTGATATCAAGTTTTCCACTTTTAGCAGCCGCATCCAACATCTCTACGAATGCCATTAATTGTGGTGTGGTGAACTGTTCATGTCCGACACCCGAAGCAGCACCAACACTCGCCAAATCTGGCAAGCCAGAAGCGGAATATATGGTGTATTCAGTAGGTGACATTGCATAAAGTGCAACTACGTTAGAAATTGGCATTGTTGGCGCTACTGGCGCTGTTATTGCTTTTGCTGTAGCCAATGCAGCTTTCGCTTTTTTCTTAGCAGTAGCAGTTTTGGCTTTCGAAACAGCAGATGTGGCAGTTGCGATCTTCTTATCACGAGCGACAACTGCTGACTCGTAAGCAGAAAGTGCAGATTCGTAGGCAGCTAGAGTTGGTGCAAACTTTGCACTTCGCTCAGCTACATAAGCAGCTGTTTGACCTGGCCAAACCAAACGATCATTCTCATTTGCAAGAAGAATTGTTGGCTTGGTCGAGGTGTACTTAACTGGATCCAATGCTGCTGCTTTTGCAACATTTGCAGCAGGTGCAGAAACTCTTGGCATTTGTGCCAAGACTCCCAACATGCCGTTGATTCCATCATCACCAGATAGTCCGAGGTTGTAACGACCAGCGTCACCCTCATCTAGCAATGTGGCGTAATTGGTTTTGCTGTTGTCATAGAAAGGGCCACCAATTTTTTCAGCTACAGCTTGACCGGCAAGAATTCCGGTTGCAGCAGCTTCGCCGATGTTTTCCAATATTGCAACAGTGGCGTTAAT
>CAEZXH010000102.1_pt1 | contig 4833 bp, 3 predicted proteins | sample 7265201 | NCBI WGS metagenome assembly CAEZXH01 (sample SAMEA6813903, study PRJEB35770) | freshwater metagenome | biome: Freshwater; feature: Freshwater reservoir; material: water | place: Czech Republic | collected 2015-11-04 | depth 0.5m m | reverse complement strand
GAGTGGTACTGGAGTGGTGAGTGGTACTGGAGTGGTGAGTGGTACTGGAGTGATGAGTGGTGCGGGGGTAGTTAGTGGAGCAGAGCCTGGTTCGGCTACCAAATCCGAACTCCTGCTCTTGGTCAAATATCAACCCATCGCCTACTGCCTGTGATCTGCCTCATAACTGGCCTAACTTCTCAATCCAAGGGTGAAACAACCTCTTTATTTCCCTCAGTAATTCCTCATCCGCAACCTTGATGTATACGCTTACCCTTGGCTTACCGCGATGGGAGTGTCAGTGTCGACAGCGGATTTCGGTGGTGCTTTTGGCGCCAATGAATGGTTAGTAGAAGAGATGTACGAAAAGTACCTCCTCGATCCTGTCTCCGTTGATCCACAATGGATTGATTTCTTTGCGGCAAATGCACATTTAATTAATGGCAATGGTTCAGCTGGTGTAAGTACATCTGCAAGTAATGGTGCGAGTGCAAGTAATGGTGCGAGTGCAAGTAATGGTGATGCACAGGCAACACCTCTGAATATTCAACAACTTGCCGCGAATGTTCCACTGCCTTCATCAGGTGGCGCCCCACCTGCACCAAAACGCGCGCATATTGATCCACCGCCCGCACCTTCAACTCAACGTGCTGCCATGCAGATGCCATCCACACCAACTGCAGCAGCACCAACTGCAGCAACACCAACTGCAGCAACACCAACTGCAGCAACACCAACTGCGGCAGCACCGCAGCAAGGAAACCCACTGCAACCACAAGTAGTTACCAGTTCTAGAAGTTCTACTCCACTCCCAGCTGATCCAGTTCGTAAAGCGGCACCGGTAATTTCATCTCCTAGCGCCGCACGTGTTGAACCGCTTCGTGGAACAGCATCCAGAGTTGTTACAAATATGGAAGCATCACTTGAAGTTCCAACTGCAACTAGTGTTCGTGCACTTCCGGCAAAATTATTAATTGACAATCGAATTGTAATAAATAACCACTTGAAACGTGGCCGTGGTGGAAAAGTTTCTTTCACACATTTAATCGGCTATGCACTGGTCAAAGCATTACGTGCAATGCCAGAGATGAATTCATTTTTCACACACCTTGAAGAAAAACCAGCTGTCGGGCATCCAGATCACATCAATTTAGGAATCGCAATTGATTTACCAAAATCCGATGGAACCAGACAGTTATTAGTTCCATCAATTAAAGGTTGCGAGGAGATGGATTTCGCACAATTTTGGGACGCGTATGAAGCTGTTGTAAAAAAAGCTCGCACAGGAGCCCTGGCTGTTGAAGATTTTGCTGGAACCACAGTTTCACTTACAAATCCTGGAACCATTGGAACAGTTCATTCAGTTCCACGGTTGATGCAAGGCCAAGGTTTAATTCTTGGTGTTGGTGCGATGGATTACCCAGCCGAGTATCAAGGAGCGAGTGAAGAGACGCTCTCTCGTCTTGCGATTAGCAAAACTGTAACTCTCACAAGCACTTACGATCACCGAATTATTCAAGGTGCACAATCTGGAGATTTCCTACGCCGCATCCATGAAATATTGTTAGGTGAAGAAAGTTTTTACGATGAAATTTTTGCTGCGCTTCGAATTCCTTATGCTCCAATTCGCTGGAATACTGATATTGAACGCACCAAAGATGATGACATTCACAAAACTGCACGCGTTCAGGAGTTAATCCACGCTTATCGCAGCCGCGGTCACTTAATGGCTGATACCGACCCACTTGAATTCCACATGCGCTCCCACCCAGATCTAGATGTGGTAACTCATGGCCTAACTCTTTGGGATCTTGATCGCGAAGTTGCTACCGGTGGCTTTGGAACTGAGCCGTTTATGAAGTTACGTAACATTCTTGGAATTTTGCGTGATTCATACTGTCGAGCAATCGGTATTGAGTACATGCACTTGAGCGATCCTACAGAGCGTAAATGGATGCAAAGTAAAATTGAAGTTGGTTCACCAAGAATTGCGCGCGAAGAACAACTTAGAATTCTACGTAAGTTAAATAGTGCAGAAGCTTTTGAAACATTTTTACAAACTAAGTTTGTTGGCCAAAAACGATTCTCACTTGAAGGTGGCGAATCTGTAATTCCAATTCTTGATGCGATTCTTTCCTCTGCAGCTGAAGCAAAGTTGCAAGAAGTGAGTATTGGGATGCCGCACCGCGGACGTTTAAATGTGTTAGCAAATATTGCCGGAAAATCTTATGGTCAAATTTTCCAAGAGTTTGAAGGTCACTACGCTGAAAATGCCGTTCAAGGTTCAGGCGATGTTAAATACCATTTAGGAAGCACCGGAAGATTTACTGCCGAATCTGGCGCACAGACAAATGTTTATCTAGCCGCAAACCCATCTCACTTAGAAGCGGTAAACCCAGTACTCGAAGGAATTGTGCGCGCCAAGCAAGACCGCACAAATATTCGTGAGGCCTACTCAATTCTTCCAGTTCTAATGCATGGCGATGCTGCATTTGCTGGACAAGGAGTTGTTGCTGAAACTTTGAACTTGTCGCAACTGCCTGGATATCGCACCGGTGGAACCATCCATGTAATTGTTAATAACCAAGTTGGATTCACTACATCACCATCTGCTGCTCGTTCATCTAGATATGCAACCGATGTTGCGCGAACAGTGCAAGCACCAATTTTCCATGTAAATGGAGATGATCCAGAAGCATGTGTACGTGTTGCACGTTTGGCTTTTGAATATCGCCAAGAGTTTAATAAAGATGTGGTAATCGACATGAATTGTTACCGCCGTCGCGGACACGACGAAGGTGATGAGCCAAGTTTTACGCAACCACTTATGTACAAATTGATTGATGAAAAGCGATCTACCCGAACTTTGTATACCGAAGCGCTAATTGGCCGTGGAGATATTTCAACTGAAGAGGCTGATGAGGTACTTCGTGACTTCCAGGTCCAACTTGAAAATATCTTCACAACTGTCCATAACACCGAACCAGAGCCAGACGGAACTATTGTTCCTGAATTCCGTGGCCCTGAAGCAATAAATACGGCAATCCCTGAAGTTGTTGCTCGCAAAATTGCCGCCACTCAAATTGCTACACCTGATGGATTTACAATTCATCCAAAACTTATTCCACAACTTGCGCGCAGAGTTGAAATGATAAATGAGGCGACGATCGATTGGGCGATGGGTGAAGCACTCGCATTTGGTTCGATTTTGCTAGATGGAAAACATATTCGTTTGGCTGGTCAAGATGTTGCCCGCGGAACATTTAGCCAACGTCACGCAGTTATTACCGATCAAGTAACTGGAAATGAATGGCTCCCGCTTCGAGGATTAATTGAAAACGAAAATCAATTCTTTGTAATTAACTCTCTATTGTCTGAATATGCCGCGATGGGATTTGAATACGGATATTCAGTTGAGCGCGAAGATTCACTTGTGCTTTGGGAAGGCCAATTCGGAGATTTCGCAAATGGTGCTCAAACAATTATTGATGAGTTCATCTCTTCATCATTACAAAAATGGGGCGAACGATCCTCTGTTGTGTTGCTACTTCCACATGGTTATGAAGGCCAAGGTCCAGATCATTCATCAGCACGTATCGAAAGATTCTTATTGCTATGCGCCGAAGAGAACATGACAGTGGCGCAACCTTCTACGCCTGCCTCTTACTTCCACTTACTTCGTTGGCACATGGCAAACCCTGCTCGCCGTCCGTTAATTGTTTTCACTCCTAAATCAATGTTGCGTTTGAAAGCTGCGGCTTCATCCCTTAGTGATTTCACCACTGGCAATTTCAGACCATTAATTGATGATTCAACTGTCACAAATGCAACTAGATTAATTTTCTGTTCTGGCAAGATTTATCATGACTTAACTGCCGAGCGCGCAAAGTTGGGCGAAAATACAACAGCGATCGTTCGGATTGAACAGCTTTATCCATTGCCAGCTCAAGCGATGCGCGAAATTGCTGCAAAACATCCAAATGCAACGATGCTGTGGGTGCAAGATGAACCTGCTAACCAAGGTCCATGGCCATTTGTTGCACTTAATACATCAGAAGTTTTTGATGGTCGCGTATTGCGTCGAGTCTCTCGGCGTGCCTCTGCAGCTCCGGCCACTGGAAATCATCATTTGCATGAAGAAGAACAAAAAGCTTTAATCTTTGAAGCTTTCCAGCGCTAAAATTTTTTACTTTTCCAATACCTAAATAAATATTTTCCAATGATTTCTTTACGAGTAAGAAAACCCCAACTTCTAGAATCGATACTTGGTTCGGTGTTGTCGCCTTCAACCCAAAATCGCTTTTTCTCAATCTTTGTGATCCGCTTAATGTATTGAATTCCAGGTTGATCATCTTTTTCAATGACCACGATATTTCCTACTTCGAGTTTCTTACGCCTTGGTTTCCACTTGACCACAACCCAGTCACCGTCATTTAATGTCGGAGCCATAGAGGCACCGCTGACTGCAACCGTTCCGTACCTACTCAGAAATCTTCTGGCAATGCGAACGCCAACCCGCAATCCAACCAAGATTGCCGCCTGGGTCTTCGGCTTAAATTTCCCTAATGCAGGATTGATAGACACAGTAGTAGTCTGGCACTTAATTGATTTAACCAAAACCTAGACATGGCAACCTTATGCAGGTCCAGGATGAAATTAGGAGAGGTAAAAATGTTAAAAAACAGATTTAATTCTGGTTCCGCTGGTTCCGCTGGTGCTGCGTTAAAAGCAGTCGAGTCATTCTTCGCTCCAAGGCAAATCGTTCTGGCTCATTGCGATCTTCCTTGCGGAGTTTACGATCCATCCCAAGCAAAAATTGAAGCACTTTCAGTTAAGGCTGCCATGGAAAAATAT
>CAEZXH010000093.1_pt1 | contig 5736 bp, 5 predicted proteins | sample 7265201 | NCBI WGS metagenome assembly CAEZXH01 (sample SAMEA6813903, study PRJEB35770) | freshwater metagenome | biome: Freshwater; feature: Freshwater reservoir; material: water | place: Czech Republic | collected 2015-11-04 | depth 0.5m m | reverse complement strand
GGACTCTGCGAAGGCGCTTGAGATTGCGAAGATGATGGCGATGCAGAGGGGGTTGGTTGTGAGTTAGTAGCTGTTGCATTCGCAGCATTTCCGCTATTTGTGGAACTCTGCTTGCTCTTGTTTTTCTTTGTCGCATTTTTTGTTGCACTGGCTGTAGGACTTGGAGCAGCACTTGGAGCAGCACTTGGAGCAGCACTTGGGGTTTGTGTTGCTGTAGTTGCAGATGCAGATGTAGTAGCAGCACCTTGTTGATTGCTAGCAGTAGCAGAACCTAGAGGTGCGCTTGAAGTCAGTACTCCTGTACTTGATTGTGCAGGTTGGTAACTAAGGACAGCAGCTACTGCGCTAACTGTTCCTCCAGCGATCATGATCGGTCTCTTGAAACCCATCCTTCTCACCTACTCCTTCTCTAGTACTGCGTGATATTCAAAAATTTCATGATGTACTCGACTTGCTGACATTTTTAAATCTAACGCAGATTTCTTAACAGCGTCTGTGAGAGTGCTGGGACCACACACATAAAATTCTGCGTCTCTCACGTTATATATAAGACTTTTGAGCGTTTTAGCATCTAGAGGGTAGATACTCCGTGATCCAGCCATCAAATGCAGCCGGATTCCCTTTTCTTCGCAAAGAGTTTCTAATTCACTTTTCATAATTAAGTCTTCAGTACGCGACGTGCGATAAATAAGGTCAACTGAGGTGTGTGGCGGCAGATCTTCAATCATTGCTCGAATAGGTGTAATTCCAACACCTCCACCAATCAAGACAAGCGGGCGGCGCACATCAGTGCGACTTGCAGTGAAAGTCCCATAAGGGCCCTCAACCATTACCCGTGTTCCTTTTTTCAAATTTACTAAAGAACTTGAGTGATCTCCCAAATTCTTAACTGTCAAACGCAGTTGATTATGTTTTGGCGCAGCTGATAATGAAAATGGGTGAGACTGGTACCAAGTATCAGTAGTCAAGAAACGCCAATTAAAAAACTGACCACCTTTTGCGCCTAATTTTGCAATGTTTTTTCCACTTACATAAATTGAAATTATTCCAGGACCTTCAACTTCTACTTTTTCAACTCGAAGTTTTAGGCTGACGGATTTAATTAAAGGAACTATAACTCGCCAATTGATTATGTTTGCTGCAACTATTACATAAAGTGCAATCCAATATGCCCTATTTAATGGGTGATTGATAAACATAACTCCAGTTTGAATTTGGTGCATAAATGAGAGTGCAATTCCAAGATATGTGTACAAATGAATTGTCCACCAAGTTTCATATTTAATTTTTGCTCGTGCGCGCTTATACGAAGAAACTCCGGCACTCATAAATAAAACAAATGCAACAAATGCTGGCAGCATCCACGGATAAGTAGTTACCAATCTCCAAAGTTCGGCCCCTACACGAATCCGGTCTGTTGCTGCATAACCAAGCGCAACTAATAAAACATGAGAGAGAATTAAAAATAATGAATAAGGAGCACTCTTGCGATGCCATAAAACTAAACGATCATGTCCAACTGCGCGTTCAATCCATGGAATTCTGGCAACCATCATTAGCCCGACGAGTGCCAAGTAAGAACCAGAGAGAGCAGCTACTCGTGAAATTGTGGTGATGATTGGATAGACACCATTTACATCATCGACTGAAAGAGTTGAAACTAAAACTGCCAATGTAAAACCCAGACCAAGACCGGTGATTGTGGCGGCCGCATCAAGTCGCAGCGCTGCCCTCTTACGAGTTAGCGATTTAGCCATGAGCTAAGAGTGGTCTTTGAATTTGAGGATTTCCTGAGAACTGGCTGGGCTCAAGGTACGAAATCTGCCCTATCTCAGCGCGTGCAAAGCGGCAGCCACCTGTTCGCGCCTAGGTGCTCCCACGGCTCGGCCAACTTCGACCCCACTTGGATCCAGGATCAAAGTAGTCGGGGTGGAGATGATCTTTAGCCGGCGAACCAATTCCAGATGTGACTCTGCATCTAGGACCACATGGGCAACGCCGGGATGATCTTTTGCTACCTCGCCGAGAAGTACTTTTGTTGCTCGACATGGAGCGCAAAAAGCTGATGAAAATTGCAAAAGCGTTGCCACGGAACCAAATTCAGCACCCATTTCAACTGCGGTTATGCCATTTGTTGCTGCTATCGAACCCTTTTTTGTGGTGGCTTTTAGCCGGCCTGAGCGAGCCCGAAAGTAAAAACCGTACCCAGTGGCCATGGCCAAAATTGCGATGAGTACCAACAGGTTGTCCACGGGAGTATTGTTGCGCATGTAGGACCTGGAAGTTGCGACGAGGCAGCCAACCCGGGTCCTTTATGCATACTTTTGAATGGGTTAGTTACGCCAATCGATAGGAAGTTGAGGTGAGCATCAATGGCTAAATTGCTGATGCTTACTAATTCGCGCAATAGCAGCGCCGAAGTGCTTCCCTCTTTGTCTTTGTTGCAACACCAAGTGAAAATACTGCCGGCTGAAGTAAGTGTTCTGCTGGATGCCCCCTCAATTGATTTATTAATTATTGATGGACGTCGTGATTTAGGTGCAGTAAAAAATTTAACCCGGTTACTTAATACAACTGGCGTAGGTGCACCAATTATTTTGGTAACTACTGAAGGTGGCCTTGCTGCAATTGCCGCTGATTGGGCGATTGATGATGTAATTCTTGATACAGCTGGACCTGCCGAAGTAGATGCTCGAATTCGCCTTGCAATTATGAAGTTTTTGGATTTGCAACGTGTAGTTAATCCAGCAACTATCGAAATTCGCGGCGGTGAAATTACAATTGATGAACACTCATATACTGCAAAAATAAAAGGACGATCACTTGATTTAACTTACAAAGAGTTTGAACTTCTAAAATATTTAGTACAACATCCAGGTCGAGTCTTTACTCGTTCGCAATTACTTCAAGAGGTTTGGGGATATGACTATTTCGGCGGCACCAGAACTGTCGATGTTCACATCCGGCGCTTGCGGGCAAAATTAGGTCCAGAGCACGAAGCCCTGATCGGCACAGTTCGCCATGTGGGATATCGATTCAATACTACAAATAGCCAGAATCAAGGGGTCGCTGCCCTGTCTGAGCACTAACCCCTATTAAATAATGGCTTTTTAACTGATTTTGGGTTGGGTTTACCCTACTCTCGGCTAGAGCCTTTTAGCCATAATAGGGGTAAAATCTGCAAGTATTGAGCAAGCGATATAGATATTAAATCTATTTTGTTGCTCAGATACAAAACCAATCCTTGGAGGATCTAAGTGAAAAAATTTACAATCGCTGCATCACTGATCGCATTAGTCGGAGCGCTTTTAACTCCTGCTACTGCAGGTGCGGCACTGAGAGTTCCAAAAACCAGTTGGCCAGTTTGTACAACTGCTGATCAGGATTTTTGTGTTGAATCTGTATCAATCTCACTTAATGCGGGGGCGGCGATCCCATTAACTTGGGTTGCATCTGGCACGGCTACTCCGGTAACACCAGTAGCTGCACCTGTTGCACCTGCAACACCTGACACCAAAACTGTTGCGCCTGCTACCACCGATTCTTCAACTGCTGCGCCTGCGGCAACACCTGCACCTGCAGCAACACCTGCACCTGCAGCACCTGTAATTCCAACTCCCCTTGCTACAACTGAAGTAAGTCCTCGCGCTGGTATTGATGGAAGATGGACTCATGAAAGTTGGGCTGCTAAGGGATTAGCGGTTTATGGCTATGACGGACTTTATATCAACGCAAAAACTGCAAATGAATTTGTTAACTGGGTAATGATTGATGTTCTTCCAGTTAAAGTAGATGCAGCAAACAAAACTTCAATGGCCGGCCAAGTAGGTGCAAACACTTACCAAGCTCCACTAGATCGAAACATATTTGTATCGATCAAAGTCCGTGTAGGCGCATTTAAGAATGGTGTATCAGTTTCGGTAGCAAATGACATTTCAGTTGATGCATCTGGTGATGCAATGCGGAATACATTGCTAGTCGAAGGATCCCCAGTATCTACTTCGCTCCAAGCAAGCACCAAACAGTGTGAAGGCGAAACTGGCAAGGCAACTGCAAGCACCGTCCAGATGTTGGTAATTATCGTTCCATCAAATGATGATGCAAGCGGATTTGGTATCGATGGAATCTCGGGAGAAATGTCTGTTGCCTCAAATGGTGGTTGCAAATTAAGTACCCCTGTTTGGAACGCAGAGACCAAGAGCATGGTCTGGACCGTCGCAGCTCCTCACTTCGCTCCTGACGGCGTTACCGAAAATGTCGGCTTCTATAAGGCAAGAATTCCTGCAGCAGATGCAAAACTGCTTTGGGGATTGCAAAATGCAGCTGATGCCGCCACTGCTCTCGTAGTAAATGTCACTAGTGATGCTGGTGGAACAAATGTTGGCCAGACAAACATCACAGTTAAAAACAACGTGATCTACATCAACGTAACTGGATTCAAATACTCACAACCTAAGTTGACAGTTATGATGAATAAGAATTACAAGCCAGGTGCTGCAAAAGCTGCACCTGCAAAAGCAGTTGCACCAAAGACTGTAAAAGTAATCACCTGTGTGAAAGGCAAAGTAACTAAGAAAGTTACAACTGCTGCATGTCCATCAGGTTATAAGAAGAAGTAAGCAGTCAAACCCTCCAAGGGGTAGTTTAAAAGTAAAGGTGCACTTAGAAATTAAGTGCACCTTTACTTATTTGAAGCGAAATAACTCAGATTAAGTACTTAGCAGAGCGGAACTACATCTTCAATTCGACGAGTTTTTTCACTCTGGAATCTTTGGGTTAGTGAAACAAATAGTGGTGGAACTTCACGATTTGAGTTAGGTAAGCGGCAAACGCTTCGTTGCAAAATAGTGTCACTCTTTACTCGAAGAACAATTCGAGGTTGTTCAAGCAAAATACTTACCCAATCATCGCCATTTCCATCAAGTACATATCCAACAAGGGTTGAGGCTTGATCGCCTTTTTCTACGCCTTGGACTGCAATAAGCGCATCTGCAGATGAAACTATTTGCAAACGTTCTGGAGCAAGCCAGACTTGATCGTCAGCAACTAATTGCACTGCCATAACTAAACCAAAGTAAAGAATTAAGAATTGAAATGGATGTGGCCAATCTTCTAAATTATTAGTCCAAGTTGCTACAGCTGTGTAAGCAATTAAAACACCTGCGGCAGCAAAGGCGACTATTGCTACTGCGCCATTCCAAGCAAGTGGAGATGGCACAACTGTTGCTACTAAGAACCAAGCAACTATCGAACTCCAAATTCTTGAATTCTTTGACGCAGGTTTGTCGGTGATATTTGTAATTGCCGTAATAGTGAATCCAGTTGCTCCAGCCAGTAAAAGAATCGGCAACGCTTGGACAATTGCACCAGTTACAGTCTGGCTGATTCCTTGGGCAGACAAAAACGAAAGTGCAGTTGGGGCTGAACGGCCGCTGATCGCAATAAGTCGAGTTAAGAGATAAAGGACGCCAGCAAATGAAACTAACTGGGTCATATTCTCTTGCAACAAACCAGAGATCGCACCAATAGATCTAGAGCGCTGGGAAAGAGTCAGCTTTTCGATCCGCTCTTGCATCTCTTCTTGCATCTCTTCGAGATCTTCTTTTAGATCATCAATCTCATCGTCAATTCCGTTGTTATCTAAATCGTTTTTGTTTAGGTCATCGCTCATGAGGTTGAACTCCAAATCACAGAGGCTGCAACAGGTAGGGCTATTGCATTTAAAGTAATTTCAGC
>CAEZXH010000085.1_pt1 | contig 6083 bp, 6 predicted proteins | sample 7265201 | NCBI WGS metagenome assembly CAEZXH01 (sample SAMEA6813903, study PRJEB35770) | freshwater metagenome | biome: Freshwater; feature: Freshwater reservoir; material: water | place: Czech Republic | collected 2015-11-04 | depth 0.5m m | reverse complement strand
TTTGAAAGCGCACTCCGCTGCTTCTGGAAAAGATCTTTCGTACTTTGACCAGGAAAAAAATGAGCGTTGGACTCCATTTGTAATTTGACCAGCGGCTGGAGTTGATCGCTGCGCACTTACTTTCTTGATGGATGCTTACACTGAGGATGAAGCACCTAATGCAAAAGGTGAGATGGAAAAGCGGGTTGTGTTACGTCTTGATCATCGCTTGGCCCCAATTAAAGCTGCAGTATTGCCGTTGTCTCGTAACGCTGATTTGTCACCTAAAGCTCGTGATCTTGCGGCGCAATTGCGCAAAAATTGGAGTATTGATTTTGATGATTCGGGTGCTATTGGTCGCCGCTATCGTCGTCAAGATGAAATTGGAACTCCATATTGCATCACAGTTGATTTTGAATCTCTTGAAGACAACGCAGTAACAATTCGTGAACGCGATTCGATGGAACAAGTCCGCATCTCTATAGATCAAGTGGAAACATGGTTAGCTCCACGCCTGCTCGGCTGTTAAAGCCGCTCAAACTTCAAATCCCAACTGGGGAGATCCAAATAGACCCTCCAGTTGTTTTAGCCCCAATGGCTGGAATTACTAATGCCGCTTTTAGATTGCTTTGCCGCGAACAAGGTGCTGGACTTTTTGTATCTGAGATGGTGACCGCTCGTGCCCTTGTTGAACGTCATCCAGAAACTTTGCGGATGATCACACCAGGCAAAGGCGAATTCCCAAGATCGGTGCAACTGTATGCAGTTGATCCGATAGTCGTGGGCCAGGCCGTAACTATGTTAGGTCGCGAAAACTTAGCTGATCACATTGACTTAAATTTTGGCTGTCCAGTTCCAAAAGTAACACGAAAAGGCGGAGGGGCAGCACTACCTTTCAAACGCAAATTATTTTCGGCAATTGTGGAATCAGTTGTGAAATCAGCAAAACCATTTGGAATTCCAGTAACAGTAAAAATGCGAATTGGCATCGACAGCGATCACATCACATATTTAGAAGCAGGTGAGAGTGCAGCAAAACTTGGCGTAAGTTGGGTGGCTCTTCATGCGCGGACTGCAGCACAGATGTACTCCGGAAAAGCCCAATGGGATGCGATTGGAAGACTTGTTGAACATCTCGCGCCATATGGAACACCGGTTTTAGGTAATGGTGATATTTGGTCAGGTGCAGATGCAATAAATATGGTTGAACAAAGCGGTTGCCACGGTGTTGTGGTTGGCCGTGGGTGCTTAGGAAGACCTTGGTTATTTGCAGAGTTAGTTGCTGCATTTGAAGGCCGCGAGATTCCACAGCAACCTACGTTGCGTGAAGTCGCCCAAATTATGGTGCGCCATGGTGAATTACTTGGCGATTATTTTGAAGATGAGTTTCGAGCTGCTCGCGATTTGCGAAAACACATGGCTTGGTATTTAAAAGGATTTCGAGTTGGTGGTGAGATTCGCGCCGCACTTGCCATGATTGAAAATATTGAACAGTTGCGAAATTTGCTTGGAGAGATTGAACAACAACCATATCCAGTTGCATTAGGTGAACAACCACGCGGAAGATCATCATCAATTAGAACAATTGCGTTACCAGATAAGTGGCTAGATGATCCAGATGAGTATGCACATATAGAAGTTGAAGATCTGGTCTCTGGAGGATGAACCCATTTAAAATTGTTTTTCGAATAATTTCATTAATGGTAATTATTGTTATTGCGATTCCTACATTGATAGTAGGTAGAGTTTGGTGGAGCGGAACGCATCCAATTGAAAGCAAATCAGATGTAGCGATAGTTTTGGGCGCCGCTCAATTTAATGGTCGACCTGGCCCGGTACTTGAAGCGAGATTGAAACAAGCGCGAAATCTTTATAAAGCAAATTTAGTAGATCAAATCATCACTGTAGGAGCAGGTGCACCAGGTGATCGAACTACCGAAGGTGCAGCTGGAAAATATTGGCTAGTCAATCATGGTGTTAAAAACTCAGCTGCAATCTCTGTTCCGAAAGGAAGAGATACTCTTGCAAGTACAAAGGCTTATGCAAAAGTTGTGGCTGGTAAAAAAGTTTTAGTGGTTACTGATCCGTGGCACTGTCTTCGTGCGACAACCATGGCTAAAGATTCAGGAATTTTAGCCACTTGCTCGCCAGTAAAAAGTGGCCCAAATTCTGTGGGTTCAGCTACCTCAAAATATTTATTGCGCGAAAGTGTCGCCTATCTTGCCTATATAACTTTAGGAAGAGCGGGCATAAATTTAAGCGATCACTAAAAGTTATTAACCCCTATTTAAAGTATTTAAAGTGCTTTTTGGGCTCAAGTCGGCACCTTCTACTAAGGTGAGGGCTGTGGGATATTCAGAATTTGATCGCGAACGGTATGTTAACGAGCCAGCAAAACGACCCGGACGTACTGAATTTGCGCGTGATCGTGCCCGCGTACTGCACTCGGCGGCATTGCGCCGACTAGCGGCAAAAACTCAAGTTGCAGTTCCATGGGCAAGTGATTTTCCGCGGACTCGTTTGTCACACTCACTTGAGTGCGCGCAGGTAGGTCGCGAAATTGGCGCTGCTCTTGGTGCAGATCCAGATTTAGTTGAGACTGCATGTTTAGCCCATGATTTAGGGCATCCACCATTTGGTCATAATGGTGAAAATGCACTTAATGAACTTGCCGCTTCCAGTGGAGGTTTTGAGGGTAATGCACAAAGTTTTAGAATTTTGGTACGCCTTGAACCAAAAACAATTTCCGATCAAGGTTTATCAGCAGGGCTAAATTTAACTCGGGCAACTTTGGATGCATCAATTAAATATCCATGGGCTGTTGGAGAAAATAAAAAACTGCCAACTAAATTTGGTGTTTATGAAGATGATCTTGCGCATTTTAATTGGGCAAAATCTGCCAGTAATTCATCTAATTCATCTGATAACAAATTTTCAAAACCGCTTGAGGCTCAAATTATGGATTGGTCTGATGATGTGGCGTACTCAGTTCATGATTTTGAGGATGCGCTTCAAGCTGGGTTGATATCAGTTTCTTCATTTAGAGCAGATATTGAAAAACTTTGGAATTTAAGTGCAGATGAAAATTTACCGAATTTAAGCCAGAGTGAATTTGAAAAAGGGTTAGGTCGTTTAGAAGAACTTTCCTGTTGGCCAAGTAATTTTGATGGCTCACATGTTGCAATGGCCAGGCTCAAAGATTTAACAAGTCAATTAATCGGTCGTTTTGCGCACGGTGCAGAGTTGGAAACACGTGCTAAATATGGAGATGCACCATTAAACCGTTATGAAGCTGATTTAGTTGTGCCGCAAAATGAAAGAATTGAAGTGGCGGTGCTTAAAGCGATTTCGGCTCATTACATTTTTGCAGCGCAAAGCTCACTGGTTCGGTATGAACGTGAGCGCACCTTAATTCAACGACTTTTTTCGGCTTTGAGTGACAACGGAGCTAAATACCTGGATCGTAATTTTCAACTCAGTTGGCAAGAAGCCGCCTCAGATCATGAAAAGGTACGGGTGATCGTTGATCAAATAGCCTCACTCACCGATCCAGCGGTTGATCTGCTACTCGCCAAGATAGATGGGAATTAGGATCTGCTTATGGCCGGCCGAATAATTGATGCTGATGTGGCTCACATCCGTGATACCAGTCGAATTGATGATGTTGTGGCCGATTATGTGCAGTTAAAAATTGCCGGTGGCGGTCAGAAAAAAGGTTTATGTCCTTTTCATGATGAAAAGAGTCCATCTTTTCATGTGACTCCAAGCAAAGGTTATTACCACTGCTTTGGATGCCAAACTGGTGGGGATGTAATTTCTTTTGTGATGAAAATTGAGCACCTTTCCTTCACGGAAGCAGTTGAACGTTTAGCAGATCGAATGAATTACCAACTTAATTATGAAAGCTCATCTGATTCTTCGCCACGAATCAGTGGAAGTGAACGCAAACGGGTATTAGAAGCTAATAAATTAGCCGCAGCTTTTTACAAAGAACAATTAAATGGTCCTGGGCCAGCCCAAGTTGGTCGGGAATTTTTAAAGCAACGTGGATTTGATCGCGCGGCTGCAGAGAGTTTTGGAGTGGGCTACGCACCTGATGAATGGGATGCACTGTCAAAACATTTGAAAGCAAAAGGATTCACCGATGCTGAACTTGAGATGGCTGGACTGACTAAAGAGGGTCAACGAGGATTTATTGATCGTTTCCGCAACAGATTGATTTGGCCAATTCATGAGATATCAGGTGATGTGGTCGGTTTTGGCGCTCGTAAATTATCTGAAGAAGATACCGGTCCAAAATATTTGAATACTTCTGAAACTATTGTGTATAAAAAAAGCGCACTTTTGTATGGTCTTGATATTGCCAAGAAAGAGATTGCTAAAACTAGGCAAGTTGTAGTTGTAGAGGGCTATACCGATGTAATGGCAGCGCATTTAGCGGGAGTGACGACCGCTGTCGCTACCTGTGGAACTGCTTTTGGTGATGAACATATCCGAATATTGCGCAGACTTTTAATGGATGATGATTCTTTTCGCGGTGAAGTGATTTTTACATTTGACGGAGATGCAGCGGGCCAAAAAGCAGCGATGCGAGCATTTGGTGATGATCAAAAATTTGTAACGCAAACATTTGTTGCAGTTGAGCCAAATGGGTTGGATCCATGTGATCTTCGAATTAAAAGTGGAGATGCTGCTGTCCGCGATTTAGTTGCTAAGCGAGTACCGCTTTTTGAATTTGCCATCAAAACCCATTTAAAAAATTATGATTTAGCGACAGCGGAAGGAAGAGTGGCGGGATTACGTGAGAGCGCTCCGCTAGTTGCAAAAATTCGCGATCGGTCGCTGCGTCCGGAATACACCAGAGCACTTGCAGGTTGGCTAGGGATGGATATCGAATCGGTTCGCGATGCTGTTCGGGATGCAGGTGGCCGGAATTCAGGTGGGCGCGAAAGTGCACGTGCACCAAGACCGGATCAAGCTAGCCCCACAATTACTTTAGAACGAGAAGCGTTAAAAATTATTTTGCAGCAACCAGCAGTAAGTACACTTTGGAGCGAGATTGAAGCTCGTGATTTTAGTGATCCACTTTATGAAGCGATCCGCACTCTAATCGGTGGAGGATTGCAAAATCCGGCACAGTTAATTGAAAATCAAGATGAGGTAATCCAAGGATTATTACGTGAGTTGCTAGTCGAACCAATTCAAACTGGTGAGATTAATCAAAGATATGCCGAAAGTGTTTTTGCGCGGTTGCGCGAAGTTTCCCTCACTCGCCAGGTAGCTGAGATTAAATCTAAATTGCAACGAATTGATCCTGAAGAAGAGCAATACATGGGGATTTTTGGGGAGTTAGTGGCCCTCGAGGCTAAGCGGCGTGCGTTGCATGATCTTGGCCTGGGGGAGTTGGCTTTTTAGGAAGGGCAGCCGCTTCAAGATTTAACTCAGGTTGCCACCTGCGATAAGGTTTGACCCTATTCCCTGATAGCTCAATTGGCAGAGCAGCCGGCTGTTAACCGGCAGGTTCTTGGTTCGAGTCCAAGTCAGGGAGCCCACAAAAAGCTCTCAGAAAGGGCACCGCCTTTATTGAAACTTATGCAGTTAGGTAGGAAGATGAAATTAACTGGGGCGATCTTTAAGTCAACAACAGCTAAATTTAAAGGCGCGAAAAGTGGCAGCAAAATCGTGGTCGCATTTATGGCTGGCGTTGCCGTAGCCGGTGGCGGCGCATATGCAGTTACTTCTGCCACGCCCACTGTCGCCGCATGTGTTGATACCAAAACCAAAGTTATGTACTTTTCAAAAACTGCTAAATGTCCGGTCGGTCGTTCACTAGTTAGTTGGAGCGTTACGGGGCCGCAAGGAGCAGCAGGTGCGGCAGGAGCTCCGGGAGCAGATGGAGTTAATGGAGTCACTAAGGATAATTCAGGGAATTTATCAATAAGAGATATTGCAGCAAAAGTACTTCCTTCAGTTGTTTCAATTTCAGTAACTGCAACTGGTGGTTCCGGAACTGGCTCTGGCTCAATCATCCAGAGTGATGCAACAAAGAGTTACATCATCACCAATAACCACGTTATTTCCAATGCGGTTTCTAGCGGCACTGT
>CAEZXH010000084.1_pt1 | contig 6126 bp, 4 predicted proteins | sample 7265201 | NCBI WGS metagenome assembly CAEZXH01 (sample SAMEA6813903, study PRJEB35770) | freshwater metagenome | biome: Freshwater; feature: Freshwater reservoir; material: water | place: Czech Republic | collected 2015-11-04 | depth 0.5m m | reverse complement strand
TATCTCCAAGCAATGTTGGACCTGGAGTTGTTTCATGGAATGGGCACCAAATTGGAGAGATAATTAAAATTGGAACGTTTGGTTGTTTTTCGCGGATGATGTCGAGGAAATTATGGATTGCCGGAATAAATGTGCGTTCGCGCATAGTGTCTGCGTTCACAACATTTATGCCAAGCTTGAGTGAAATAAAATCTGCGGGAGTATTTGCAATTGACCGCGCAACAAATCCGTCAATATGACATTGTCCACCAAAACCGTAACTTGTTAAATTCAACCCTAATAATTTTGATGCGCGCACTGGCCAAATATCAAGTGGCCTTTCTGCTTCGCCACATTGGCTAATTGAACTTCCGTAATGAATCCATTTTTTATTGCTGTCTTTATTTGGTGCAAGAATTTCACTATTTGTTTCTATTGGACCAACTTCAACAACAGCAGATGATGGGAACCAAATCTCAATATCTTTCATCTCATCGCCGAGGTTATTAAAAACTATTAGATCATCATCCCCAGGTTCAATAGTTTCTTTCAGAATGGCAACGTTTGGAAGTGACAACTCCAAGCGCAAAGTATTTCCGTTTTGGGCAAGTACAGATTGCGCTTCTTTTCCGTTTACAAATAAATCAAAGGCTGCCGGACGTTTATTTTCAACTAAGCCAGATATAATCACTCTAGAAATTAAAAGATTTAATTTGATTTCGCTGGCACTAGTGCGAAAACGAAGTCGAACACCTGATGGAGTACGTGCTGTTTGATTGATGCCATTGTCGGCGTATTGGGCTCTGGTCCAATCCGGTAATCGGCGCGGAATGACCCAATCTGGTCTATTTGGTTGATCGTGGTCATATCCAAAAGCGCCAGCCACTTCAACAGGTGAATTTAAGAGTGTGTATTGAGCCATAGATTGATTGTAGGTATTTAAGAAGCAGTGCGCTACTAATTCTAAAAACATTTATTGCTAAATAAATTTTTTTAAGATAACTTCTAAGGCATGACCTTACAAACACGCAAAATTGCAGATTTAAGTGTCTCACTTGTTGGACTTGGCTGTATGCCACTTTCGAATATCAAAATGGTGGATCATCGCGAGCAAGCGATTGCCACAATTCACCACGCGATTGATTCCGGAATTACTTTGTTGGATACCGCAAATGTGTATTCACCATCGTGGGATACCTTCGGGCACAATGAAACATTAGTTGCTGAAGCGGTACGCACTTATTCCGGTAACGCAGATATCTCAAAAGTTGTTATCGCAACTAAGGGCGGAATTATTAAGCCAGCTGATAATGTTGTTGAGCGCGATGGTACGCGTGAAGGATTATTGAAAGCGTGCGAGGCGAGTTTAAAGCGTCTGAATACTTCAAGTATTGAGTTGTATCAATTCCATCGACATGATCCAAGCGTTACGTATACCGAACAGATGTTGTCACTCAAAGCGTTAAAAGATGCCGGCATGGTTAAGCGCATTGGTTTATCAAACGCACAAGGGCCAGAACTTGCGGTTGCTCTTGAAATTTTAGGTGGACCAAATGATGGTGGCGTTGTTTCAATTCAAAATGAGTACTCACCTCGTTATCGCGGCGAGCAAGATGTATTAGATAAGTGCACCGAGCTCGGCATCGCCTTTTTGCCGTGGTCTCCCCTTGGCGGGGCCGCCCAGGCAGGGGAAGTCGGCTCCCGTTACAGCGATTTCGCTTCCGTTGCCACCGAAGTTGGCGCCTCACCCCAAGAGGTAGTACTCGCCTGGCTGTTGGCCCTGACCCCAGTCATGATCCCGATTCCAGGAGCCACAAAGACGGCCACCGTGGATTCGATTATCCGTTCCGCAGCGCTAAAACTGACATCTGCGCAGGTAGAACGGTTAACCGCGGCTGATTCCCCCAACGAATCGCTCTTCCCAGATATCAAGCCCCGCAGCCCACTTCGGTAATCCGGCGCTTAGCTATGAACCTCGGCAAATAACCCAAAAGGTCGCTATAACGGTCTGATTACGGTTTCCAAAAAGCTGCGTTTTTCTATCCATTTATATAGTCATTTTGGTTAATTAGTAGTATTTTTCCTCAGTAGTTCCAACTGCTGGCCATCTCCTGGCCATCTTCTGGTCACCCGAAAGGACCAAAATGCAATTAACCCGTACTCGCGTCGGCATTAGCCGTAAGGCAATTGCTGCGGGAATCGCTACCGCATTATTAATTGGCGGAATCGGTTCCATCTCTGCAGAGGCTGCTACAAAGAAGCCTGCTGCAAAGCCTGCTGCAAAGCCTGCTGCAAAGCCTGCTGCAAAGCCTGCTGCAGCTAAAGAACTAAATGAATTTCTAAATCCAAAATGTCCTGCAAAGCCAACAACATTAACAATCGCTTCAGCAGTTATTTTGGAAAACCCAGGCGGAAAAGCTGATCAGAACAATGCTGATGAGTTCATGAAGAAATGTCCAAATGTAACTGTTAAGTTCATTGGTATTCCTTCAAACAACTTGCCAGAAAAACTTACGACCATGGCAATTGGTGGAAACCTTCCAGATATGTACATGCACTTCACCAGCTTCACCGGTAAAGCGCTTTCAATGCGTATCTTCGAAGACTTGATTCCTCTTCTTGGACAAGATTATGTAGATGGATTTGATCCACTATTTTTAGGTGAAGCAATCCAAAACGGAAAATTGCTTTGGGCTCCATGGGTAGGAATCCCATCTGCAGTTCTTTACCGTAAAGATCTTTGGGAGAAAGCTGGAAACCCAGCATTCCCTAAGACTTGGGATGAGTTCTTGGCAGTTGCTAAGAAGTTAACTGTTGATACAGATAAAGACGGAAAAATTGATCAATACGGATGGGCATTGTGCGGATTACCAAATGGTTCATGCGCCGGCCGATTCAACTTGGTGGTACTAAACAGTGGCGCTTACCCACTGAAGGCTGCTGATGCCGGAGGATTTGTAACCGGTTTAGATAAGCCAGGTTACATAACAGCACTTGAACTATTCAGAAATGCTGTTAAAGAAGGTGTAGTCCCACCAGGATTCACCTCAACCGGCTACCCAGAAGCAAGTGCACAACTTGCAACAGGTAAAGCTGTGATGATGACAACCGGACCTCACTCAATGGGAATCATTGTTACCGCCAACCCAGAGCTAAAAGGCAAACTTGCTGCGTTCCCACTCCCAACTGCTAATGGCCAAAAGCCAATTACCACATTGGGACAACACGGATACGCAATTTCACGTAACAGCAAGAACAAAGATGTTGCTGTTCAGTACATCAAATTTATGTTGTCAACCAAGCAAATTTTGGTTTACAACGATTTGGAGTACCGCTTGCCTTCACGTCTAAAGGCACAAAAAGATCCAGCAGTTGCTTCCGGAATGGCTGCAGGATTCGTTAACGCACTTAAGGGCGAAATCTGGTCAGATTCCACCGCTAGCTACTTGGGAAGCATTACTAACCAACAGATCATCGATTTCTCTGATGCTCTGCAAGGAGTTAAGCCTCTTAAGGACATTCAAGATGCAAGTGTTAAAGCAGTCAAGAAACTGATTGCAGACAACGCGTAAGTAAGTATCCGAGTTATGGGGTGAATTAATTTTCACCCCATAACTTATTTAATTAAAAACCAGTTGGTGGGGGATCATGAAATCAGCATTTGCTAAGCGAGAGTCTCGCTCCGGTTATTTCTTTACCGGACCAGCAGCATTGTTGATGCTAGGGCTCGTGGTCTATCCCCTTCTGTATGGATTTTTTATTAGTACCCAGAAAACAAATTTAATTGATACTTGGAAGTTTGTCGGGTTCAAGTATTACCGGCAATTACTAACTGATCCGGCTTTTTTTGCTACTTTAAAAACCACCGGGTTATTTGCTTTCTGTGTAGTAGTAGGAAATTTGTGTGTAGGTTTATTACTGGCAGTTATTGTTAATCAAAAAATTCCATTAGCTAATTTTTTCAAAGTAATTTTGATGTTACCTTGGCTTTTCCCAGAAGTGGTTGTAGCTCTAATTTGGAAATGGTTATTTAATCCATTATTTGGTTTATTGGCTCACGTCTTAATGATTACTAATGTGACAAAAGTGGAGTATGACTTACTTGGAAAAGAAAGTTCGGCCTTTGCAGGAGTAGTTTTCGTCTGCGTCTGGAAAGGCTATCCAATCGTTATGTTGATGATGCTCGCTGGAATGAAGAGCATCCCGCAGGAAAGATATGAGGCAGCCTCTATTGATGGCGCCAATAAATGGCAACAATTTACAAATGTAACTTTCCCAGCTTTGACTCCGATCATCCTGGTCTCTGCAATTTTAGAAACAGCATGGTGGTTTAAGCATTTTACAGTGATTTGGCTGATGACTGCGGGTGGGCCATCAGGCGCAACTAAAGTGGTGAGTATTGATATTTACATGCAAGCATTTACTGATTTTAATTTTGGAAAAGCTGCTGCGGAATCTGTCATAGTTTTAATAATTTTGATGTCAGTAAGTTTTATTTATTATAAGGTACTGCGCGATGAAACAGAATAGAGTGAAGGACGGTGCTATGAGCAACGTCAAAATAAATACTATTGTTACTAGAACTGCCTCTTATTCGATCTTATTGCTGATGACTATTTTAATTATTATTCCAATTGTTTGGATGATTTCTACCTCGCTTAAAGGCGAAGCAGTAATTTACAACACCCCACCTGAGATTTTTCCATCACACCCCACACTTGATGGATTTAGACAAGTTTGGGTAAGTCATCCATTTTTCGCTTACTTGCGGAATTCATTTCTAGTAGTTTCTACCGCGACTTTTTTCTCGGTTTGCGTTTCAACATTTGCCGGATATGGCATTTCTCGTTTCAATTTTAGAGGCCGTGGTTTTTACTTATCATTCCTTCTAGCAACTCAACTTTTCCCATCAATTATGTTGTTAATCCCTTATTACAAAATATTTATGGTTTTCGGATTGGTTGATCATCTTTCCGGCTTGGTAATTATTTATATCTCTTTCACCATTCCTTTCTGTACCTGGATGATGCGTGGGTATTTCAGCGGAATCTCAAAGGAACTCGACCAAGCTGCCGCAATTGATGGTGCAAGCCGGACCAGAATCTTCAGATCGGTAATTTTGCCACTGGCATTGCCAGGGGTTGCTGCGTCGGGAATTTATGCATTTATTGCCGGCTGGAACGAGTACACCTTCGCAATGGTCTTTATAAATACTGACGAAAAGAAAACCGTTTCATTAGGAATTGGCCAGTTAATAGGTGAGTACCGAACATTCTGGAATGAGTTGATGGCGGGATCTTTCTTCGCTCTCATTCCGATGTTGCTGATTTTCATCTTCTTCAACCGTTACCTAGTCAGCGGATTAACGGCCGGAGCAGTCAAAGAGTAGGGACACCCCCTTTTTCTCCTTCCAAAATCTCACCTTTAGGGGTGATAATTGATCATGCGAACTAGACCCTTCCTCTCACGCCTACTCACGTTCTCTCTCTCCATTGTTTTAGCTTTAAGTGGCGTTGGAGTTGTAGGACTCACCCAAGCAAATGCGGTTGATGATTCTGAGCTATACCGCGTAATGAGTTTTCGCGACGACAAAGATCCAATCTCTGGAAATTATCTTTCAAAAGCGGGTGCAACTTCAGGCGGTGCAACTTCATACACCGGATGCGGTGCTGAAGATGATGATCTTTGGGATGATGCAAATTGCGCTGTGGCTACTTCGGTATTGCAGGTCCGCAATTACCTACCAACTTGCGATAAAGAATTGGTTTTAAATTGTGTAGAAAGTATTTCATGGCGTAAGGATGACGGAACTTTGGTTAAAGGCATCCAGGCTGGAACCCGAGGAAGCATTAATCCAGATTTTTTCTTTTCTCGAAAAGAAGCTCTAGGTGTTTCTGAAGCAACCGCGCCACAGATTTATACCTTCACGGGATTAACTCATTCAAAAGGAAATAACTTCGCGGTTACCGGTCATATAACTCAAGACATAAACAAAGGCGTAACTGCGCCTGCAAAAATTTTATTTAGCGTCGCACCGGTGTACTCCGAAATAGTTTCGGTAGATGATGACCAAGCACGCGCGGAATGTTTTAACGTTAACGAAAAAGATTCGAAATGCTGGAAATTAGCGATCGCATCCGACGGCGT
>CAEZXH010000071.1_pt1 | contig 7302 bp, 6 predicted proteins | sample 7265201 | NCBI WGS metagenome assembly CAEZXH01 (sample SAMEA6813903, study PRJEB35770) | freshwater metagenome | biome: Freshwater; feature: Freshwater reservoir; material: water | place: Czech Republic | collected 2015-11-04 | depth 0.5m m | reverse complement strand
GCCAACTGAGCAGTTAACGGGACAGGCAAATCTTTTTAAGCAAATTTCAAAAGAGTGTGAAATTTCAATGGAGGCTGAAATTAAAAAAAGTGAACACGGTGGAAAGGTTGGCGAAATCACCGAACTTTCCGTCAGTAGTAAAAAATATCCAAAGTTAGAAAAAATCTATTTGGTTGGAATTGGCAAGGCAACTCCTGCTGATTTTGCAAAAGCGGGTGCCGCAATAGGTCGCAAACTCCGGGGAAGTGAAAAGATCTTGCTCAGTGCTTGCGCAACAGGATCCCATGGCCAGCAAAGACATTTAATAAGTGCTGGACTTGCAAATTACTCATGGCATTTAAAAACTGGAGCGGCTGCAAAAGTAAAAGTTCCGACTATTGGCATATTTGGTATGCGTGCAGAAGATTTAGTAAGTGCGAAAACAATTTTGAGTTCAGTTTGGTTAACTAGAGATTTGATTCATACTCCTGCAAATATGAAAAGCCCCCAATGGATGGCAAAGCAAGCAAAGAGCGCTCTTTCGCGCAGTGAGATTGAAATCAAAGTACATTCGGGAGCGGATCTAGCAAAATTTGGTGGCTTACGTGCAGTAGGTAACTCATCTCCAAAACGCCCACCTGTCATGATTGAACTTTTTTACCACAAAACTAAACGAAAAGTTCCACATGTGGTTTTAGTAGGTAAAGGAATTATGTTTGACACCGGTGGTGTTTCATTGAAGCGCCCTTACGACACCATGGTTGCGATGAAAAGTGACATGGCAGGAGCTGCAGCGATAATCGGAGCCATGAAAGCAATTGCTGCACTTGGGTTAAATGTCCGAGTAACTGGCTTATTAATGTGTGCCGAAAATTTACTTTCAGCAACATCTCAGCGCCCTTCAGATGTAATCACTCATTATGGTGGAACTACTGTTGAAGTTAGAAATACAGATGCAGAAGGACGATTGGTATTAGCAGATGGACTTGCTTATGCAAATACAAAATTGAAACCCGATTATTTGCTAGATATTGCAACTCTTACTGGATCCGCAACACTCGGTCTTGGCCGCCAACATGGTGCGATGTATACCCGCGATCAAAAACTGGCGAAACAGTTGCAAGAGATCGGCGAAAAATCTGGAGATCGAGTTTGGCATATGCCATTGGTGGATGATTACATTCCATCGCTTGCTTCGCCAATTGCGGATTTCAATCATTTGGGAGATAAGCCACATGTTTCTGGCGGCTCAATTACCGCAGCACTTTTCTTAGAGCATTTTGCTGGCGATAGTCGATGGGTGCATCTAGATATCGCCGGAACTGCTCGCTCTGAAGTAGATGCCGGCGAAAATGTTAAAGGTGGAACTGGTTTTGGAGTTCGATTGCTTGTGGAATGGATAAGTTCGCTATGAAAATTGAACAGATGCATACCTTTGCTGAAAGTTTTATAACTGAAGATGAGATTATTCAAGAAGCTCGTGCACGTGGAGTTGAATTAGGAAGTAATGAAACTTCAACTGGAACTGGGGCAACATTAAAATTTCTTGCAGCAGCTTTGCAATCCAAAGCAATTGTTGAAGTTGGTTGTGGAAGCGCTGTTGGAACATTGTGGCTATTGCGAGGGTGTGATGAGAATTCAGTTATTACATCGATCGATGCAGAAGCTGAACATTTGCAAATGGCACGTGCGGCGCTAGAAGATGAAGATGTTGCTCCAAGCCGAGTGCGGCTCATTAATGGAGAAGGCGCTGAAATTTTACGCAGACTTACCGATGAAGGTTATGACATGGTCGTTCTTCGCGAAATTGGTAGCGAACATTTAGTGGAAGATGCATACCGAATTTTGCGCCCAGGAGGTGCGCTAGTAATTGACCATGCAATGAGAGATGGAAAAGTGGCCGATCTTTCGCAGCGTGATGAGGTGACGGTCTCACTTCGTGAGGCAATCCGTGGAATTCGCAGTGACCGGGTACGTTGGCTTACCCTTTTACTGCCCATCGGGGATGGGCTGCTAGTTGCCCTTAAAGCACCCAGCAAACTCTCATGATTCCTTAATTTTCATGTCTCATACTTACCGTAATTTAATTAGGCTTTATTTCGTCTCGATTTAGTCAGGAGCTTTAAATGAGTGAACCAGGTTGGTGGTCAACGCCCAGCAATTCAAATGGCGATGCCCCTGAAGTGCCCCGTTCATTTGCTGCTCCGCAACAAAGCGCTATTAATGCCAACAGCACGTTCAACTCGTTACCACCATCAAGACAGTCAAGAAAACGTAAGGGATACATTCCATTTAATGTTGCAGTTACGATGGCCGTTATCGCTGGCGCCATAGGTGGAGTAATCGGAAATGCCGGTGGCGGATCTCTTTTCGATTCAGGAGCAAAATTTGTTTCAGTCGATAATTCAATTGAGCGGGCCCCTGATTCAATTTCAGCATTGGCAGCAAAAGTTTTGCCTTCAGTGGTTTCCATCTCCGTAAGAAATGGATCAGAAGGTGGCGCTGGAACCGGTTTTGTAATTCGATCTGACGGATATCTTTTAACAAATAACCATGTGGTGGAAGGCGTAGCCAATGGTGGCTCACTTAGAGTTTCATTTAGTGATGGTAAAACTGTAAATGGGAAAATAGTTGGAAGAGATTCTGCATACGATTTAGCAGTTGTTAAAGTCGATTTAAGAAATCTGAGAGCGTTGCAATTTGGAGATAGTGACAAAGTTCAAGTCGGAGACAGCGTCATAGCCATTGGTTCACCACTTGGGTTGGCTGGAACCGTGACGTCAGGAATCATTAGCGCAAAGGACCGAGCAGTCACTGCTGGAAGCAGAACTAGCGAAGGCTCATTTATAAATGCATTGCAAACAGATGCTGCGATCAATCCGGGAAACTCAGGCGGTCCTTTAGTTGATAAATCTGGCGCAGTGATTGGCATAAATTCAGCGATTGCAACTTTAGATTCATCTTCATCTCAGACTGGATCAATTGGACTTGGATTTGCGATTCCGATTAATCAAGCTCGTCGCACAGCAGAGCAATTAATTAAGACTGGCAAATCTTCGCATCCAGTGATCGGAGTATCGCTTGATACTAGATATATGAGTGGTGGTGCTCGAATCGCAGAAGTCATGGCCGGCAGCCCAGCCGCCAATGCTGGAATTGTTGCGGGAGACACGATTATCGGAATTGATGGGAAAAGTGTTAATTCTGCTGATGAATTAATAGTGGCAGTTCGAGCCAAACAACCAGGTGATTCAGTGAAATTGTTGTTATCAGCAAATGGCAGCAAGCGGACTGTCAAAGTAGTTTTGGCAGCTTCTTCAGATTAAGGCTTAAGATGGCACCATGTTGGACATTGGTGCCGGTGAAATTTTGGGACTTGGCGTAGTGGCGCTAATGCTGCTTGGGCCAAAACGGCTGCCAACTTTCGCCTCTGATGCCGCTAAATTTCTGCACAAAGTAAAAGGTTTTACTTCTAACGCGACTGCTGAATTACGGGACAACCTTGGGCCAGGTTTTGAAAATTTGGATATCGCAGATTTAAATCCAAAAACTTTTATCAGAAAGCAAATGGATTCGGTTTTGGATGAAAACAATGAAAGCGATCAACCGGTCAATAACGCAAAATTAGATCCAGAAGCGCCCTAATCAATGTCGGAGTCCGTAATTGATTTAATTCATCTTGCCTTAAATAAGGTAATTGACCCTGAACTTCACAAACCACTTCCCGAATTGGGAATGGTAAAAAGTGTCGCATTCAAAGATGGCATCGCTCAAATTGAAATTTACTTAACAATCTCAGGCTGCCCAATGAAAGATCGGATTTTTAGCGAAATCCAAAAAGCACTAGCTGATGTTCCCGAAGTTACCGAAGTTGGAGTTAAGTACGATGTAATGAGTGATGCACAGCGCGAAAATGTAAAAAAGATTATTCGCGGAGGAGCGCCCGAGCGAGTGATTACTTTTGCGCAACCTTCATCACTTACCCGGGTTTTTGGAATTGCTTCTGGCAAAGGCGGAGTAGGAAAATCTTCCCTAACCGCCAACCTTGCCGTGGCTTTAGCTCAACGCGGACAAACTGTTGGAATTTTAGATGCGGATGTTTACGGTCACTCCATTCCACGATTGCTTGGATTACTTGGAGCTAGGCCCACCGCGATTGATAGCACCACCTTTATTCCACCGGAGAATTATGGAATCCGCGTTGCTTCAATGGAGATGTTTAAACCAGAACGTGATGATGCGGTTGCATATCGCGGTCCGATGTTGCATAAAGTTCTAGAACAATTATTAGCAGATGCATATTGGGGAGATTTAGATTTCTTGCTTTTGGATCTTCCACCAGGAACTGGTGATGTGGCGATATCCCTCGGGCAACTAATTCCATCATCTGAAATTATTGTCATTACAACACCTCAAGTTGCTGCTGCGGAAGTTGCCGAACGAGCTGGAAGAATTGCGCACCAATTAAAGCAACATATTGCTGGGGTGGTTGAAAATATGTCTGCATCCCCATTGATACCAGGTGGGCCGGTTGTTGAGTTATTTGGAAGTGGTGGAGGCGCCGAAAGCGCGCGCCGGCTTTCACTTCTAACTGGTTTCGAAGTTCCGCTACTTGCCCAAATTCCATTTGATCCACGTCTTGGTTCTGGCGGAGATAGTGGCAAACCAATTGTGTTAGGCGATCCAGATACTCCTGCAGCGCAAGCAATCTATCAATTAGCCGATGCATTGTTAAAGCGAAATAAAACTCTTGCCGGTAAGCCGCTTCCGCTTTTTACCAAGTAATTTAATCTTTTTCTTTAACCTCTTTAATTTCACCTAGTAAGTCACGAATTTCACCACGGATGAAATCACGAGTTGCCACATCATTTAGTGCAGTACGCAAAGAAGCAATTTCACGGGTGATGTACTCGGTATCAGCCAAGTTGCGCTCATCACGTGCGCGGTCTTCAGCAAATTGGATGCGATCGCGGTCAGTCTGGCGATTTTGGGCGAGCAAAATCAGCGGGGCTGCATAAGATGCTTGTAAAGATAAAATTAAAGTCAAGAAAATAAATGGGAAATCATCAAACCGAAGGTTGGTTGGAGCAAGTGAGTTCCAAAGGACCCACGAAATAACAAAACCGCTCATATAAACCAAGAAATTCGCAGTGCCAAGAAAACGCGCGAAGCGCTCGGAGAGCACACCAAAAGCTTCTGAGTTAAATCCAAATCGGAGAGAGCGCTTCATTGAGCGCGGCAAATCTAGACGGTTGCTCATGAGAGCGTCTCCGTTCTGCCCATCAAGTGACCTTCATTTGCATTACGCCAGTTTTCAGGGAGTAAGTGGTCAAGGACGTCATCAACTGTCACAACTCCAAGCAACCGATCATTTGAATCGATAATTGGAACTGCAACTAAGTTATATGTAGCAAAGTAGGAAGAAATTTCAGCAAGATTTTTATCAGCAGAAAGGGCTTCGTTCTCAGTATCTATTACGGCACCAAGCAAAGTTGCTGGAGGTTCACGTAATAAACGTTGGAAATGAGCAATTCCGAGAAATTTTCCGGTAGGAGTTTCATATGGAGCGCGAGTGACATAAATTTGCGAAGCCAGAGCTGGAGTAATGTCACTTTCCCGAAGTGCAGCTAGTGCTTCTGCAACAGTGTTATCAGCAGCAAGAACGATTGGTTCGGTTGTCATCATTCCACCAGCAGAATAATCTTCATAAGTCATCAGACGCCGGACATCTTCAGCATCTTCTGGCTCCATCAACTGCAAAAGGGTCTCGGCTTTTTCACTACCGACTTCGCGCAAGAGGTCTGCAGCGTCATCAGGATCCATCTCACCGAGTACATCGGCGGCACGCTCACCTTCTAATTGAGCAATAAGTGCGACTCGCTCTTCTTCGTTCATTTCTTCAAGTACGTCAGCAAGGCGCTCATCATCAAGGGCGCGGGCAACTTCAATTCGACGGTGCATAGACAGATTTTGAAGGGCACTTGCAAGGTCGGCTGCATGTAGTGAAACAAGAGTAGAAAGTAAATTTGAAACGCCATGTTCTGATTCAGAGGTAGTGAAATCTGAAACTTCACTCCAATCCAAAGTCATACTTGGACCGCGTCGGCGCAATCCAGAATGTTTGCGAGAAACAGAAATTTTATTAAGTAGCCAATCACCGCGTCGATTTTGTTCCATCGCAATATCTTCAATTACAACACGCTCACCAGTTTCAGTTAAATTAATTGCCCGATCTAAAAACTCACCGAGCACCAGAAGTTCACCTGGTCGTTGTTGGAAACGACGCACATTTAGTAAACCGGTAATTACGACAGTCCCTGGTTCAATTGAGGTCACGCGGGTGATTGGAATAAAGATCCGCCGACGTGGTGGTACTTCAATAATTAATCCCAAAACTCGTGGCGCTGAGCCACTTTGTAGGGTCGCGATTGCATCGCGCACCTTTCCGACTTGGTCACCGGCAGGGTCAAAAACTGCGGTTCCGGATAGGCGGGCGATAAAGACTCGATTAATTCGATTCGTTAGATTGATTACGCCGCTCATAAGGCTAAGGGTACCCGCTAGGGTCAGACTCATGTCTGCTCCAGAGATCGCTACCAGCGGCGCTAAAGGTATAAAACCGGCTGATATTGGCCGCTTAATTATCGGCATTTTTGGCATCGGCACTTCAGGGCCATTGATCGCGTTGGGTCAGATGGCAGTTCCAGTTGCGATTTTTTGGCGTAATTTAGGTGGCGCACTTTTCTCACTTCCTTTCGCATTGAGAAGTGGTGAATGGCGCAAGATGAGTCGCAATGCGTGGCTTTGGTCAGTGATCGCTGGAGTATTTCTTGCTCTGCATTTCATCTGTTTTTTTGCATCAATGCGATTAACAAGTGTGGCAAGTGGTGTTGCAATAACCGCAGTGCAGCCAATATTTGCCGCAATCTGGGTTCGCATGCGCGGGGCTCAAGTAGCAATGCAAGTTTGGGTTGGCATGGCAGTTTCGATGGTCGGAGTTTTGATTATTACTGGGATTGATTGGCAGTTATCAACTAGAGCTCTTGTTGGAGATTTAATTGCATTACTAGGAGCGGCATTATCAGCGGCATATGTAATTGCTGGCGGGCATGTGCTTCGCGAAATCTCTCCAACTACATACACAACCGTTTGCTATTTTGTTTGTGCTGCCACATGTTTTGTAGTGGTGTTGTTTACTGATGCGCCAATTATTGATTATCCAAGATATGAATGGTTGTTAGTTTTAGGTTTGATCGTAGGAGCGCAAATTTTGGGGCACACCATGTTTAATCAGGTGTTGCAAAGAGTTTCACCAACTGTCGT
>CAEZXH010000068.1_pt1 | contig 7503 bp, 6 predicted proteins | sample 7265201 | NCBI WGS metagenome assembly CAEZXH01 (sample SAMEA6813903, study PRJEB35770) | freshwater metagenome | biome: Freshwater; feature: Freshwater reservoir; material: water | place: Czech Republic | collected 2015-11-04 | depth 0.5m m | reverse complement strand
TCGTAATCGCCGAACATTTTGCTGTTGAATCATTATCGGTTGTTCTCATATACCAGGTGGTTGGTGCTGCCACAGCTTTGTTATTGACTATGGGTAGCCAAAGAGCAAATTCTTTCATGCCCTTGTCACTATAAGATGGATTACGTAACCATGAAGTAGGCGTGCAATCACTAGTTGGGCAACCATAACCATTACCCATATTCAGCCAAAATGGGTCAAAAGTCCCGTAGAACTCAGTTAAATTTGTTGGAGCGACACTCTTCTCAACCCATCCAAAAATTGTTGGCACTTTGACAAACTTCGCAGACACATGAAGCAGCTGCATCCCGTCTGAATTTTTAGAGATTTCCCCCGAGACTTCACGGAGCCTTCCATGAAGCCAGCCAGAAATTTTAGTTGAAAATCTCAAGTTGAGTGAAAATTCAACGTCCAGTGGAGCAGCTACCGGAATTGCACATTGAGTATAAGTATTGCCCACGCCACTACATTGACTCCCATTACTCCTGCCTATTCCAAGCGCAGAATAATTGGCTGGATTTAAACTCTGTTCTGAAATTTGATAATTCCCGTATGTGATCTTTACTGGCCAAATTGCAGTTTCCATATTAACGGTATTGAAAGTTGACCAATCTGGCATTTTAGTTCCAGTGAGAACTGAGGATATTAAATACTGTGTACCACCAGCGTGTGGCGCATCTGGTATGTCTACTAGAAATTGTTGCCCAGATTTGGGCAAATTTAATTTTCTGTCTCCCTCAAATTCCCATCCAGTTTTTTCTGCGAAATTCCGTAAGAATCTTACAGATAGATTTTTTCCCTCAAAGTTTTTAGTGGTGACAGATTCTATACAATCTCCTTCGTCCCCAGCACACATTCCAAGCGGCGTAGAATACCTTTGAAATTCTGTTAATGGACATTCAGTGGTAGGCATTGAATTGCATTTTTTAACTTTTAAAACTTTCCCAGTTCCAACTTCATATTTGTCAGCCGTAAAACTCATCAGATAAGGATGCGCAAATTCTACAGAAGTCTCTGTTATGGCACGAGATAAAAAGCCCCAGCTCGGAGAACTTGTTGGTGGTCCTGATTTTTGCCATTCTTCATCTGGAATTCCAGCTGAAGAAGCTGGCGCTAAATTAAGTGTTAGTAAAGTTAAAATTAGGGACACGCTCGCAAAAAAAACTGTTGTTTTCTTTGAACGTTTCATTGGCGATCCTTTAGCTGGAGATGCCCACTTTTTAAAATCACCCTATAGCAAAGGGTTACTCCCACTCAATAGTTCCAGGTGGTTTGCTCGTAATATCTAGAGTCACTCGATTGATTCCAGCAACTTCATTGGTAATACGGTTTGATATTTTGGCAAGCACGTCATAAGGCAATCTCGACCAATCAGCAGTCATCGCATCTTCACTAGATACCGGACGCAAAACTATTGGGTGACCATATGTGCGCCCATCACCTTGCACTCCAACACTGCGCACATCTGCCAGTAATACAACTGGGCATTGCCAAATTTCACGATCTAAACCTGCAGCATGTAATTCATCACGAACGATCAGATCTGCTTCACGTAAAAGATCTAAACGCTCTTGAGTAACTTCTCCGATAATCCGAATTGCTAGCCCAGGGCCAGGAAATGGTTGGCGCCAAACAATTTCTTCTGGCAGGTTAAGTTGCAATCCAACTGCGCGTACTTCATCTTTAAACAATGCGCGCAATGGTTCTACTAATTCAAATTTAAGATCATCTGGTAGTCCACCAACATTGTGGTGGCTCTTTATATTTGCAGTTCCAGTGCCACCACCAGATTCAACTACATCTGGATACAAAGTTCCTTGTACTAAGAATTTAACTTCAGTTGTGGCAATTTCGCGTGCAGCTGCTTCAAAAGCCCGGATAAATTCCCGGCCAATGATCTTTCGCTTCTCTTCTGGATCTGTAACGCCTTTCAAAGCGTTCAAGAAAGTTTCTTTCGCGTCCACAGTTTTTAAGGTAATTCTAGTTGCGGCAACAAAATCACGTTCGACCTGTTCCACTTCACCACTTCGCAAAAGTCCGTGATCTACAAAGACACAGGTTAACTGTTTACCAATTGCTTGTTGCACAATCGCAGCAGCCACAGCAGAATCAACGCCTCCAGATAAACCGCATATAGCACGGGCATCACCAACTTGAGTTTTAATCAAAGCAATTTGTTCTTGGGCAATATTTGCACTTGTCCAATTTGGATTACATCCAACTACATCAATCAACCAACGGCGCAAAATCTCTTGACCATGAGTTGAATGCAAAACTTCAGGATGGAACTGCACTCCGGCTAATTTTCCATCACTACTTTCAAATGCAGCGATTGGAGTTTGCGCAGTTGAACCAGTTGTTATAAATCCTTTAGGGGCACTAGTAACGCTATCGCCGTGGGACATCCATACCTGTTGCTGTGCAGGAAGGCCAGAAAGTAACCCTTTTGAGTTCTCAACTTTAAAATCAGTTCGGCCGTACTCAGATTTACCGGTTTTAGCTACTTCGCCGCCGAGTGCTGCAGCCATGACTTGAAAGCCATAACAAATACCAAAGATTGGAATCCCCGCATCAAAAAGTGCTGAATCTAACTTCGGAGCATCCGGTGCATAAACACTTGAAGGTCCGCCAGAGAGAATTATTGCTGTTGGATTTAAGGCAATGATTTGGGCAACAGTTATTGTTGAAGGAACTATCTCGCTATATACATTTACTTCGCGCACGCGACGAGCAATTAATTGTGCGTATTGCGCTCCAAAATCAACAACAAGAACTAAATCACGCGCGATGGATAACCACCTCAACCCGTTGGAATTCCTTTACATCTGAATAACCACTTGTTGAAATTGCGCGACGCAACGATCCAACTAAATTCATGGATCCATCAGCGGTGCGTGACGGGCCATTAAAAATTTCAGCAAGTGTTCCAACAGTGCCAACATGTACTCGCTCGCCACGTGGCAGTGTGTTGTGACTGGCTTCGCTTCCCCAGTGCCAACCTTTGCCCGGTGCTTCAACTGCTTTTGCAAGTGGAGATCCCATCATTACTGCGTCAGCACCACATGCAATTGCTTTAGCAATGTCACCACTTCGAGTTACCGAACCATCTGCAATGACATGAACATAACGTCCACCTGATTCATCTAGATATTCGCGGCGGGCCGAGGCAACTTCAGCAACAGCTGTTGCCATAGGCACTGCGATGCCAAGAACTTGGCGAGTGGTGTGCGCTGCTCCCCCACCGAAACCAACTAATACACCAGCGGCACCGGCGCGCATTAGGTGAAGTGCACCAGTTGCGGTTGCACATCCGCCAACGATTACCGGAACATCTAATTCGTAAATAAACTTTTTCAAATTAAGTGCATGATCGCCAGTCGAAACATGTTCGGCGCTTACTGTGGTTCCGCGAATCACAAATAAATCCACGCCTGCATCAATAACAACTTTGGCGAGTGCTGCAGTACGCCCTGGTGAAAGTGCGGCGGCGACTGTAACTCCGGCTTCACGAATCTGCGCGATCCGTTCTTTAATTAATTCTGGTTTGATCGGTTCTTGATACAACTCTTGCATTCTACGAGTTGCTTGATGATCTGGAACCGACGCAATTTCACCAAGTGGAATCCGGGGATTCTCATAACGAGTCCAAAGGCCCTCTAAATTAAGGACGCCAATGCCGCCTAATTTTCCAATCTCGATTGCAGTTTCAGGGGAAACAACTGAATCCATTGGAGCTGCCATCATTGGAATATCAAATTTGTACGCATCAATCTGCCATGCAGTGGATACATTTTCTGGGTCACGGGTACGACGACTTGGCACGATTGCAATATCGCTAAATGAATAAGCCTGTCTTGCACGCTTGCCGGGTGCTAACTCGATCTCGCTCATATCATTTCCCTAACTGTCTCGATTATTTTGAATAATTCGGTGCTGATACTGTCATGTCAATGTCATGCGGATGTGATTCTTTTAAACCTGCTGAAGTAATTTGTACGAATCGACCATTTCTTTGTAAATGCGCGATATCTGGCGCACCTGCATAACCCATACCCGAGCGCAATCCACCAACTAGTTGATGAATGACAGATGCAACATCACCACTAAAACGCACTCTTCCTTCGATACCTTCAGGAACTAATTTATCTTCTGACAAAATATCATCTTGCATGTAACGATCTTTTGAATATGAAGGTGTGGCACCGCGCGATTGCATAGCGCCAAGTGATCCCATTCCACGATACGCTTTAAATTTATTTCCGTTTTCTTCAATTAATTCACCAGGTGATTCAGTGCATCCGGCTAATAATGAGCCGATCATCACAACATCAGCGCCTGCAACAATTGCTTTGACGATATCTCCGGAGTATTGCAACCCACCATCTGCTATTAATGGAATGCCAGCCGGGCTACATGCTTTATGTGCTTCCATGATCGCTGATATTTGCGGGACTCCAACACCTGCTACAACTCGCGTTGTACAAATTGATCCTGGACCAACTCCAACTTTCACCGCATCTGCACCTGCATTAATTAATGCTTGGGCGCCAGCACGGGTAGCCACATTTCCACCAATTACTTGTTGAGAAGATGAAAACTTTTTAATTTTTTCAATTGCATTAAGCACGCCTTGATGATGTCCGTGTGCCGTATCGACAACTAAGAAATCAACGCCTGCTTCAATTAGCGCGAGTGCACGCGCATATCCGTCTTCTCCGACGCCAACAGCTGCGCCCACATGAGTAGCGCCTCCAGTTTTGGCTTGCTTTACATGAGCGACTTGATCTTCTATAGAAAGATTACGGTGGATGATTCCAACTCCGCCAGCTTTTGACATTGCAATCGCCATCGCTGATTCAGTAACTGTGTCCATGGCTGAAGAAATAATCGGGACTTTGAGTCGATGTTTTGCGGTTAAATTGGTAGCGGTATCTACTTCACTTGGAACTACCTGTGACTCATCTGGCAAGAGGAGCACATCATCAAAGGTTAGGCCGAGCATCGCAACTTTCTCGAAATCTCGCACCACAACCCCCGTTCATCCAACTTCCACTCTCTGAACCGAATCCTACTGATCAGGGAAGCAGGTGTTTACGCAGTTAAAGATCCACTCCTAAAGTTGAGCTGACGATCTCGCATGCTTCCGACAACCCACCAACCAGCGTTGCATCAGCGCATCGACTGGGTTCCCAACCAGGACCACCTAGAAGTAACCGGGTGGGTGGGCGGATCGCTGGCAAGGCGGCGGCAATTGAATAATCTGCATTCTCAGGTAGCTGAGCCCAGACAAATACAACTGGCGGGGCGACTTTGCGGACTACTTCAACAAGTGCATCTACTGGAGTGCGTGCCCCGAAAAAGTAGGCTTGGATATTTCTTTCTGCCAAGGCAGCCAAAAGGGCATGCAGCGCCAGGCTATGTAACTCTTCACCGATTGCAGCAAGAACTATTGGTTTTGCATTTACTGGATTTTCAATTTCAGCAGAGAGCTCACGCAAAATTTTAATTAGTATCTCAGTAAGTAAATGCTCATTACTCACACCAAGTCCAGTTCGCGACCAATGATCGCCAACTTTTATCAAAGTGGGCGTCACAATCTCAACCCAGGTAGCGATAACGCCGTTGGCTAAAATTTCACGGCGGATAATTTCATTAACAAAAGAGATATCTAAACTTTCCAACGCCTTCAAAATCGCTTCGACAATTTCAGAACGTTCTTCAAATTTTATTTTCGGCAAATTCTCAGCTTCACTTACATCAGCATCGACTGCAATCAAAGCCGCCTCTTTTGGCGAAACTCCAGAAATCACCAGCCGGCGCATAACCGCAATTCGGGCTACATCAACGCGGTCATACTTGCGGTGGGAACCAACTTCATGGCCGGATGGTCCCAGGCCATACCGGCGAGCCCAGGTGCGCAAGGTGGCTGGGGCGACGCCCAGGCGCCGAGCAAGCTCCCCTACAGTGATTTCAATCTCATCATTCATATGACTAAACCTTCCATGCGTAAAGGTATTTGCCAACTCGAAATTAAAGCCTATAGTTACTTGAACAACCTTTGGCGCGATTGCTAAGGTTACTTTAACTTAAAGAAGGGCTTGATCATGGCTGAGGTATCCAGGCTTCCGCTCCCAATTGCAGATAATTGGGATTGGCAGAGTAATGGCGCCTGTCGGAGTTACCCGCCCGAGTTGTTTTTCCATCCTGAAGGTGAACGTGGACCAAGTCGGCGGGCCCGAATCAATGAAGCAAAATCAATTTGTGGAAATTGCCCAGTACTTTTGCAATGCCGTTCACACGCACTGTCAGTACAAGAGCCTTACGGCATCTGGGGCGGTCTGTCAGAAGATGAACGAGAATTAATTATTGCCAGAGAAGGCCGTCGCGGAGTTGTTGCTTAACCCCTTAACAACAAAAAAAGACCGGTGTTAGATTATTTAAAATCTAGCGCCGGTCTTCTTTATTTACTGATTTGTTTACTAATTAATGTGAATGTCCGCCAGCTCCATGTGAATGACCGGTGCTTGCTCCATTACTTTCATCATCATCTTTCTTCTCATAAACAAGAACTTCAGTGGTGATAAACATCGCGGCAATTGATGCAGCATTAGCTAGCGCAGAACGCGTTACCTTGACTGGATCAATTACGCCATCTTTTACCAAATCACCGTAAACATCAGTTGCTGCATTGAAGCCTTCATTTTTACCAAGCTCGCGAACTTTGGCTACAACTACGTAACCTTCAAGTCCGGCGTTCTCAGCAATCCAACGAAGTGGTTCATCGCATGCCTTGCGTACTAAACGCACACCAACAGCTGCGTCACCAGTTAATCCAAGATCGCCTTCAAGTGCATCGGCAGCGTGAACAAGTGCTGCGCCTCCACCTACAACGATTCCTTCTTCAACTGCTGCACGAGTTGCCGAGATTGCATCCTCAAGACGGTGCTTCTTTTCCTTTAATTCAACTTCGGTATAAGCGCCAACTTTAATTACGCAAACTCCACCAGCAAGTTTGGCAAGACGCTCTTGTAACTTCTCGCGATCCCAATCAGAGTCAGAACGTTCGATCTCTTTACGGATCTCACTAACACGTCCATCAACATCTGCTTTGTTACCTGCTCCATCAACAATGGTGGTTGCATCTTTAGTAACCACAATGCGACGAGCACGACCAAGAAGTGTTAAATCGATTTGATCAAGTTTCAATCCAACATCTGGGGTAATAACGGTTGCACCAGTTAGCACTGCAATATCTTGCAACATTGCTTTGCGGCGATCTCCGAAACCAGGTGCTTTAACGGCAACAGAGGTGAAAGTTCCGCGCATGCGGTTAACTACCAATGTTGAAAGAGCTTCACCTTCGACATCTTCAGCGATAATCAAAAGTTGCTTTCCTGAGTTAACAACTTTCTCAAGAAGTGGAAGCAATTCATTTAGTGCAGAGATCTTGGTACCTGATACCAAAATGTAAGCATCTTCCAAAAC
>CAEZXH010000066.1_pt1 | contig 7505 bp, 6 predicted proteins | sample 7265201 | NCBI WGS metagenome assembly CAEZXH01 (sample SAMEA6813903, study PRJEB35770) | freshwater metagenome | biome: Freshwater; feature: Freshwater reservoir; material: water | place: Czech Republic | collected 2015-11-04 | depth 0.5m m | reverse complement strand
CTGTTGTATCAAGGTGATTGCACAGTCTGCGACTCCACAATCTGCGACTCCATCAAAATCTCCAGCAGCATCACAAAGTTCTAGTGGGCCTGCGTTCACATTGGCGGAGGTAAAGAAAAACAACAATGCAGCAAATTGCTGGACGATCGTTGATGAGAATGTTTATAACTTGACGACCTGGATTAATGCACATCCCGGCGGTTCAAATGCAATTTTGTCTTTGTGTGGTGTTGATGGAACTAGCGCCTTTAAATCCCAACATGCAGGTCGCGCCATGCCGGTTGGACAATTAGAGTCCTACAAAATTGGAACGTTGAAGCAGTAATCCTTCAGCAGGGGATCTGGTGAGCCGCGATAGCCCTCAAATAGGCCGGAAATCGCTATCTAGGCAGGCCACGCAGTAGAATTGCAATGTTGTTTCCGGGGTCGATGTAATTTCGAACCGGCGGTTATAGTCCGCGACCCGATGCCAGCCAGGTATCGGTTGACTCAGTGAAATTCTGAGACCGACGGTTAAAGTCCGGATGAGAGGAACCAACAAAAGGTAGGCATTGCGCCCTACCCTTTTTGTGCTTTCATGCACCCACCCCGGCGGCTCGATATTTGAGTGGGGGTCGATATGGATTACACAGTTGCGATGCAACGTGCCATTGCCCTGTCCGAAAAAGGTTTAGGCAAAACTTCACCAAATCCAATTGTTGGCGCCGTGATTATTGATGATGCCGGAAATGTAATTGGCGAAGCTTTCCATGATCGAATGAATAGCCCTGATCATGCTGAGGTAGTTGCAATCGCTAATGCCACCAAAAATCTAAAAGGCGCAACCATTGTTGTGACATTGGAACCATGTAATCACTCCGGAAGTACTGGCCCATGCACGCAAGCCATCATTGATTCCGGAATCTCAACTGTCGTATTTGCCGTTAACGATCCAAATGCAGTTGCATCAGGTGGAGCAGAAGTATTGCGAGCTGCTGGAATAAAAGTTGTTGAAGGAGTTTTAAAAGAGGAAGCCGCTTACGCCAATCGCGCATGGCTAATGAAAATTAAAAAGAATCGACCATTCTTTACTTGGAAAGTCGCAACAACTCTTGATGCGAAAATTGCAGCCACTGATGGAACTTCTAAATGGATAACCAATGAAACCTCTCGTGCTGATGTACAGCTATTGCGCCGCCAGGCAGATGCAATCTTGGTTGGCACAAATACTGTAATTATAGATAATCCACATTTAATTCCACGTGGCGACTTTGCTGGATATTCACATAACCCAATCCGGATTATCTGCGGTGAACAAGATCTTCCTAAAGATGCACAAGTATTTGATTCCGCTGCAAAGACTGTTGTTGTGAAATCAAAGGATTTAGATCTATTGGTGGAAAAGTTAAACGAGCTAAAAATCAATCAGGTATTTGTCGAAGCCGGACCGACCTTGGCAAGTGCGATGGTAGATCACTGCTTAATGGATGAACTTGTGATGTATCAAGCACCTTCATTATTGGGCTCTGGTAAACCATTTTTCACTTTTGATCACCCATCAACGATTAGCTATCAAATGCGCCTAGATCACATCAGCACCGTGGTTCTAGATGGGGATGTTAAATCGGTCTATCGCATTAGGAATGGTGAATGATGTTTACTGGACTGATCTCTGAACTTGGAACCATCACCGCGATCAACAAAGGTGAAACCTCTGCGGTATTCACCATCAACGCACCAGTTCTTATTTCAGAGATTAAAGAGGGGGATTCAGTCGCCGTTAGTGGCGTCTGCCTAACCGCTACCTCGGTTTCTGGCACAACATTCACAGCTGATGTAATGGTCCAAACTCTGGCTCTGACATCGCTATCCCAAGCGGTTGTGGGCTCACCAGTAAATCTAGAACTTGCGGCCCTTGCTACTTCACGCCTAGGTGGTCACATCGTTCAAGGCCATGTTGATGGAGTTGCAAATGTAATTGGCTTAACCCCAGGGGATAAGTGGGCTCAATTTGATGTTGAAGTGCCGGCTCATTTAAGTAAATACATCGTGAATCAAGGTTCCATATCTCTTGATGGTGTCTCCTTAACTGTTGGTGAAATCAATGACACAAACAACGTACTCACAGTTTGGTTGATTCCAGAAACTTTAGAACGGACAAATTTATCTACCAAAAAATCTGCAGATCTAGTCAATATTGAGGTTGACGTTCTCGCTAAATATGTTGAGCGCCTTCTTGCCAAGAAGGATGTGAAGTAATGAGTGATTTTACAGATGCATTAGCAGATTTTAAAAATGGAAAATTCTTAATTGTTACTGATGATGCTGATCGCGAAAATGAAGGAGATTTAATTTTGCTGGCAAAAGCGGCCACCACTGAACAAATAGGTTTTATGGTGCGACATACTGCAGGTGTTATCTGCGGAGTGATCAATAACGAAATTGCTAAAAAACTTAAACTTCCAATGATGGTTGCCCGAAATGAAGATAGCCACGAGACTGCATTTACAGTTTCAGTTGATTTAATTGAAGGGCGTACTACTGGAATTAGCGCACAAGAACGGGCAAATACCTTGCGGGCCCTGGCTGATCCAAACGCAAAAGCTGCGCAATTCTTGCGCCCAGGACACATCTTCCCGTTGGTAGCAGTCGATGGTGGTGTACACGCAAGAGGCGGGCATACTGAAGCTGGTGCTGCTTTGTGTGAGCTAACCGATTCATATCCTGTGGCAGTTATTTCAGAGTTAGTAAATGATGACGGCTCAATGATGCGCGGTGCTAATTTGGATGAGTTTGCAAAAAAGCACTCGATCAAACAGATTTCAATTGCAGAGATCAAAGCACATGCGGAAAAGAAAGAATCAAATATCAAGATTGATTTTGAGTGGGCTAAATTGCCACTTGGAGAATACGAATGGAAGGTCACCACATTTACTTCACGAAGTGGGGTAGAGCATGCAGTATTAGCACTTGGGAATTTGCAACAGGAGAATCTCTTGAGTCGAATACATTCAGAGTGCTTAACCGGCGATGCCTTTGGTTCGCTACGCTGTGATTGTGGCCCGCAATTAATGCAGGCGATCTATGAAATTGAAGAGCATGGCTCTGGGTTGATTATTTACTTGCGTGATCATGAAGGTCGGGGGATTGGTCTAGGGGAAAAGATTCGGGCCTATGCATTGCAAGATGCGGGACAAAATACTCTTGAGGCAAATATTTCACTTGGTCATGAAGTTGATGAGAGATCTTATGAAGATGCAATCTCAATCTTTAAAGCACTTGGTATTTCAGATGTTGAATTACTAACCAATAATCCAGAGAAGTTAGCCGCCTTTGAGGGATCAGGAATTAATCTCAAGAAGCGCAAGCTTCACTCAGGAGTAAACGAGTTCAATCGAAAGTATTTACAAAGCAAACGTGATCTAATGAGTCATACGTTAGGGGAGATCTAATGGCCGGCAAATCACCAGAAGTTCAAATTAAAGAATTGCCCAACTTAAAAGCAGTCGTAATCAGCGCCTCTTGGCATCCAGAGATTTGCCAATCCCTTGTAGATGGTGCGGTCAGAGGATTTGAGAGTTCTGGAATTTCTAATGTTGAAATCCGTAAAGTGGCCGGCTCTTTTGAGCTTCCACTTGCAACCCAACTCGCATTTGATGCTGGCTTTGATATTGCAGTCGTTGTCGGCCTTGTCCTGCGCGGGGAGACTCCACATTTTGATTACATCTGCCAAGGGGTGACTTCAGGAGTCATGCAAGTTTCGTTAAGTCGATCTAAACCAATTGGTTTTGGAGTCTTGATGTGCGACACAATTGAGCAAGCAAAAGCCCGTGCCGGATTCGCTGACAGTTCTGAAGATAAGGGTTTCGACAGCGCTATCGCCGCGCTAAGTATCTTGAATTAAGAGGTATAGCGGCGATAAGAGTTAAAAGATAAAGACCCCGCCATTTCTGACAGGGCCTTTAACTTTGTAACTCAATTTCTTGCAGCTTTCCGACGAAAGAAGAGAGTATCAGATTTATCCACAGTATTTGCACTAACTTAATTTCCCGGTACACAATTAATCTAGATTCCGACTTGCGTACCGTTGTAGCTCAGTGGATAGAGCAGCTTTCCGACGAAAATGCAGGTCGCGGGTTCGAATCCCGCCAGCGGTACGCACACTAAGTGGCCTCACGGTTCGTCGTGTGGGGCCACTTTGCATTTACTACTTCTTTTTATAGCCAGCCGGGCATTTTGGCGGATTTCCCTTAATGGTTTTAACAGTTTTGCCTTTTACGCAAGTTATAGATGTGCTTTTGGATGGCGCATTCTTTGAATTTGACTGAGTTGATTTTGGCGGAGTCAACTTTATTCGCAGCAGAGGGGCAGAAAACCCAAAGTTGTATGCGCGGATTTCAAAGGTATCTAAATCCGGTATATAGCGCGTGGCATAACTTGCAATATCCGCTTTGCCTTCAACGTATGAGATTTCAACTTTTGCAACTTGGCCCGCATTTTTAGGTTCTAAGCTGAAAGCTTTGCGGATGATGTCACCCTTGATCGACACCTCCATCCAACCCTTATTGAGAGTTTTACGATCGAAGAGAAAATGTGGCCCAGACATCGGAACAGTGAGGACTCCTTGTTCTTTGTCATATTGAACTTGTCCCAACGAACCAGTTGGACCAGAGACAAAGATTCCACCGGGTGTGTAACCACGAAGTTTTTCAAATTGGAAAACATAAGGCATGACATCTATTGAAAATCCTGTAGATGCAGTTTCGGCGTAGGACTCAGGATCTTTACATAGCTCTACACGTTCGGAAGGCGTTGCATTAGGTTTATTCGGAGATAAACATTGCCATTGGTTGGGATAGACCGTTCCTTGAATATAAGTAAGTAAATCGTCATCGGTGCTGCGACCAAATGAGATGTACGGGTTCTTCATATTTGATGTGATTGCCCCGGCATTTTGTGCTAAAGATTTAGATTTCAATGTAATCCGCCAGGTAGAACCATCCGGTACGGTTTGCGCGATCCAATCGCCTCTATCCCAAGTTCGCTGCACTCCTTGGTCAACCCATTGATAGATGTTAAAGAATGGTCCAGAGCTACCAATCATGACTCTGAAGACAAGATCTCTCCCATCTGGCAGCAGTCCTGATGCGGTGTAGCAAGCATCATGCAAGAAATCAGCGTTGTTCGGAGTTGATTCACATGTTTTGCCATCCATATTTTCAAAGTCCGACACTGCATATGCGGTCTTCTTATAGACAAATTTGGAATTCAGTTTCGGGGTTGTCTTGATCCAGGCAATCGATGAGTAATCCAATTCGCCATTGGCATCGCGTTTTTCTTTAGTTGGGTCACTAAATTCAATGCTCTGCACACAGTCGGTAGTTCTAGATCCAAGGGAACAGTCCACCCAGAATCGAGTCTCTGATTGGAAATACTCTTCTGCTGCTGCAGTCGGTGCAAAGATCACAGGCAGGGTCAAGCAAATTATCAATGTCAGCACTCTGCGCGCCATGAGCACGAGATTAATGGCTCGAAATTGGTTTGTCGAGGCCACGCGCAAACTCCTACCTAGATAGTGTTTGACTATCTAAATCAGACCTCTTGTTACTGATAGGTCTATTTTAACTTGTAGCGCTGCAACTTCTCTTGTGCCGGTAGACTACTCGCAGAATTAAGAGCGCAGAAATGGACAAATAAATGCGAAAAAACAAGGCGTGGTTCTTCGCTTTGATTACCACTCTTACTGTCGCATTGACGCCCAGTATTTCGCAAGCGGCTGACTTAGATACTCTCATTGCGCAACCTGCAGGTTCAAAAAGAATTATTTTTTCAGACACAATCTTGGCCGGAGGGCAAGACATCTCCTATATGAATGGAGTTATCGGGGATCACCCAAATACACAAGTAGTTTCCTGCACTGGGATCCGCGATGGGGTTTGTGCAAAAGCATCCTCATTAATGTTGAACTTCATCGTGCCTCCTTGTACCGATTCTTCAAAAGAGACTGATATGTGTATCAAAGATCTTTCCTTTGTGAATTCAGCGGGGACGCTAGAAAAAGCTAAGTTGCTCTATGAGATAGATACTCCAAAATTTGCTGCTGACCCAATTGCAAAAACTCCAGATGGTGGTGCTATCAGCGTCTGGCAAGGAAATGCTGATAATAATTCCGGTGGTGCAAATACATATGGCGTGCGAATTGGCATCCGTTATAACGTTGATTACAACCCGCGAACTAGAGATCCTGGCGTCGCTTATGTTTTTGGTTTTGATGCCGAGATCATCCCAGTTAGCTTCAAATCAGGTACGCAGTATAAATCGATGGATGGAATGCCACGATGGGGTGATGTTGAGTGTGCATGGACAGAAGTTGGTAAATGTGCGGTGCGCCAAGAGTTTGGAAAAGCTAGTGCAATGTCAATTACATTTCAGATCGATAATCGAATCTCTGGATGGCTTTCTGGGCGGATGACTGATACTTCTGTTAACTTTAAAAAATTAACAGCTTCTACAAATCTTCTTACAGTAACCGGCTCGCCAATTGATGTGCCCTTAGGTTATGCAGATATCACCGCTGCCGAACTTGCTCAAGATCCAGATGCGAACGCAACCTTTTCGCTTATGGGAAATAGAATTGCTCGCCCTCAAGGTGACAGACTTAATTGGCAATGGGGACCATATTTTAACGAGAGATTCAAAGTTCAATCCACGATGACTCCGGCTGATTTCAAAGCTTTTGAAAAGAAGTACCTAAATATGGGTTTTGCAAAGATTTTTCAGAAATACCTAAAAAGTTATCCGCTCCGAAATTCACAATGGAGACTTTTAGGTCTTGATCGTTCCGGGTTTCGTGAAGGAAATTGGCCCGAGTGCATAACAAACACATCGTCATTCAATGGAATTGTGACTACAAATGCGATGCTTAATGATGTCAGCCCCGCAAGGTTTGAGGATGATTCCCTTATCTACGATGTCGCAGGAGCACATGAAGGTTACGATGGAAAGGTATTTAAAGGTTCTTATGATCTAGTTATGAGTTCTGAAGTTGCCAGATGTCTTTATAACTTTAGTAGTGCACCTATAAAGGCAACCATCTCAGTTACCTCTTCTACTGGGGAAGTGCAAAATATCGCTACCGAATTAGTAAATGAGAAAAATGGCTGGCTAACTCTAAGCGCAAAGAACTTTACTTTTTCGGCGCCGACCATCAGGATAAAACTTTCTCAGGATGCACCCATTTCAAAGGTTGCACCCGTTGCAGTAGCAAAAGAAGATAAACAACCCGTACCAGTTGCCGAAGTTAAAGAGGTCAAGCAACCCGAAGCGGCCAAAGCTCTCAACCCGGTAGCAAAGAAAACAATTATTTGTACAAAAGGCAAATTGATTAAAAAAGTAAGTGGAACCAGCGCTAAGTGTCCTGCCGGTTATCGGGTTAAGTGAACCGAAGGCCCAGTGATTAAGAGTTACTAGAGAAACAGGTCAGAAACTGTAGGAAATATTCCTTTGGGAAGTTTCGGTGGCGAAAT
>CAEZXH010000062.1_pt1 | contig 7980 bp, 6 predicted proteins | sample 7265201 | NCBI WGS metagenome assembly CAEZXH01 (sample SAMEA6813903, study PRJEB35770) | freshwater metagenome | biome: Freshwater; feature: Freshwater reservoir; material: water | place: Czech Republic | collected 2015-11-04 | depth 0.5m m | reverse complement strand
GATGCGGGCTACAGACCTGATCGTGGTTATTACAAATCTTCACGTGTAGTTGGTGACGTAATGGGTAATTACCACCCACACGGTGACACAGCTATTTACGACACCTTGGTGCGGTTAGCCCAAACTTGGTCATTGCGTTATCCACTTGTTGATGGAAATGGAAACTTTGGTTCACCTGGAAATGATCCAGCTGCTGCAATGCGTTACACCGAAGCTCGTCTTGCTCCACTTGCAATGGAAATGATGCGTGACATCGAACAAGGCACTGTTGATTTCACACCAAACTATGACGGACGATCTGAAGAACCAACAGTTTTGCCAAGCCGTTTCCCTAATCTTTTAGTTAATGGAAGTGCGGGAATTGCAGTTGGTATGGCCACAAATATTCCGCCGCATAACTTGACTGAAGTTTGTCGTGGAGTGCAATGGTCACTAGAACATCCAGATGCCAGCAGCACGGAATTGCTAGAAGCATTACTTGGGTTTGTTAAGGGACCTGATTTCCCAACTAAAGGTTTAGTTGTTGGCCGTCAAGGGATTGAAGATGCATATCGCACTGGTCGTGGATCAATCACCATGCGAGCAGTTGTTGAAGTTGAAGAGATTAATGGCCGCACCTGTTTAGTTGTTAGTGAACTTCCGTATCAAGTTAACCCAGACAATGTGGCTTTGAAAATTGCCGATCTAGTTAAAGATGGAAAAATCGCTGGAATTGCAGATGTTAGAGATGAAGGAAATGAGCGCTTAGGACAACGTTTAGTTGTTGTTCTGAAAAAAGATGCCGTAGCGAAAGTCGTTTTAAATAACCTTTTCAAACATACTCAATTACAAGAAACTTTTGGCGCCAATATGTTGGCTCTTGTTGATGGTGTGCCACGCACCCTGCGTCTGGATGAATTCATTCGTTATTACATTGATCATCAAATTGAAGTAATCGTTCGCCGAACCAAATTTAGGTTGGCGGAAAAAGAAAAGCGTGCCCATATTTTGAGCGGATACTTAAAGGCTCTCGATGCACTGGATGCGGTTATTGCACTTATTCGTGCGAGCCAAAGTACTGATGATGCTCGTACCGGTTTGATGAAGTTATTAGATGTTGATGAAGTGCAAGCAAATGCTATTTTGGATATGCAACTTCGGAGATTGGCAGCGTTAGAGCGACAAAAAATCATTGATGAATTCAACATTCTGATGGCTGAGATCATTGAGTTAAATGAAATTTTGGCAAGCCCAGCGAGACAGCGTGAAATAATATCAACTGAATTAGCCGAATTAACAAGTAAATATGGTGATGAACGGCGCACTCAGATTATTGCTGCGGAAGGAGAAATGGTTGCGGAGGATTTGATCACTCAAGAAGATGTTGTAGTGACAATTACTCGCGGCGGATACTCCAAACGCACCAAAGCAGAGTTGTACCGCTCGCAACGCCGTGGTGGTAAAGGCGTGCGCGGTGCGGCATTAAAACAAGATGACATTGTTGATCACTTTTTTGTGACAACAACGCATCATTGGATTTTGTTTTTTACAAATAAGGGAAGGGTTTATCGCGCTAAAGCGTACGAGCTTCCAGAAGCTGGTCGAGATGCACGTGGTCAACACGTCGCAAATCTTTTGGCATTCCAGCCAGATGAAAAGATTGCCCAAGTTCTAGCTATCGATACCTATAACTCAAGTAATTTCTTGGTGATTGCAACACTTGGTGGATTAGTTAAGAAAACTGCGCTTTCAGAGTATGACTCAAATCGATCAGGTGGATTAATTGCAATTAACTTGCGACCAAACGACGAAGTTGTTTCAGCAGTTCTTGTTGGCGAACGCGATGATCTTTTATTGGTTTCCAAAAAAGCAATGTCATTACGGTTCACCGCTGATGATGAAGCTCTTCGTCCAATGGGTCGATCTACAAGTGGTGTTATCGGTATGAAATTCCGCGCCGGCGATGAATTACTTGCGATGGATCGCGTGATTGAAAATGGAAAATTAGATGTCTTTACTGCAACCGATGGTGGATATGCCAAGCGCACGCCGGTTGAGGAGTATCGCGTTCAAGGGCGTGGCGGTTTAGGAATTAAAGCTGCAAAGATTGATGAAGAGTCGCGTGGCACTTTAGTTGGCGCATTAATTGTGAGTGAAGAAGATGAAGTTCTGGCAATTACATCTGCTGGAACAGTTATGCGAACCCCAGCGGCTGAGGTGCGCCGAACCGGTCGCGACACAATGGGAGTGCGTTTAGTCAATCTCACCGATGAAACTGTTGTTGTATCTATCGCACGAAATGCAGAAGCAGAGGGCAGCGAAAGCAGCGAAGTGGCGGAGTAATACGTTTCGGCGCTGCGGATAAGGGATTATCGGATTGGGAGGGCCGTCTTACTTAGGTGTAACCTTCCCCTTCGCAGTTGATGTATCAGAACTAAATAGCGGGCCTGTAGCTCAGCCTGGTTAGAGCGCTTCCCTGATAAGGAAGAGGTCGGAGGTTCAAGTCCTCCCAGGCCCACAATCCGGATTTGGCTCTTACCTAAATAGCCTTTTAGGTAAAAGGTTAGTTAGGATTAAGAAGTTGAAACGGAGGGTCCTAGGTTGTTTAAAAGATTCCTAGCGCTCTTTGCAGTTGGATTTGGTGCTTACGCTTTATTTACTCGTGTCCGCCAGGCGCAGAGCGAAGAAGCGAATTGGTTAAATGTTGGAGTTGCAGATGGCAATGAAAGCATTGGTGGGGAAGATCCACCCGACACCGAATAATTAGCATAATTAGGTTTATAAATAAATAAGGGGACTTAGCTCATCTGGTAGAGCATCGCCTTTGCAAGGCGAGGGTGAGGGGTTCGATCCCCCTAGTCTCCACAATATTTGAAAGTAATTAATGTAGAAATAATCTAAAACGGGAGCAATTATGAGCACAGCAACTTTGCATACAACTATGGGTGACATCGTTGTTGAGTTATTTCCAAATCATGCTCCAAAAACAGTACGTAACTTTGTAGAACTTGCGACTGGTGCGAAAGAGTGGAGTCATCCAGTTACTGGAAAAAGTAGCAGCGATAATTTGTATGACGGCACAGTTTTTCACCGAGTAATTTCTGGTTTTATGATTCAAGGTGGAGATCCAATTGGAAATGGAACCGGTGGACCAGGTTACAAATTCGCTGATGAGTTTCATCCAGAGTTAGTTTTTGATCGCCCATATCTTTTAGCAATGGCAAACTCCGGACCGGGAACAAATGGCTCACAATTTTTTATTACCGTTGCGCCAACAACTTGGTTAAATCGCAAACACTCAATCTTTGGCGAAGTTAAAGATGCAGCAAGCCAAGCTGTTGTAGATGCAATTGGGGAAGTTGCCACTGGCTCACAAGATCGCCCAGCAACTCCAATTTCGATTAAATCAATTACCGTTACCGAATAATCTGAATAATTAGCCGTAACCCAGAATAGTTATCCACAGGGTTTATCCCCATGTGGAGAATTACATCGTTGTAATTTAAGGCTCATTTTAGAGCTTTAGCGCCAGCGGGTGGCCAAAGAAAAGCCAATTCCTACAAATACAAAGCCGATCCCCATGTTCCAGGCACCCAGGTTAGGGATTGGATATTTAGTCTGAGTGATGTAATAAACGACGATCCAGGCAAGGCCAAGCAAGAAAGCGGTCAACATCGCAGGCGCTAGCCATTTAGGGCTTTCAGTTGGTTCTGGGGTTGTCTGCACAACTTGTGCTTGAACTGTGCGCTCTTGTTTTACCTTTTTACGAATTCGAGATTTTGGCATCCGCCACCCCAATCACTAAATGACCAATCATGATCAACGAGGGCAATCCTACCCTGTCCGGGCAACCCCTTCTGCTTAGCGGGAGGCGCACTGGGTGGGGCAAGATAGACCCGTGCCAAACCACGCAGATACCAATCGCAAGATTTTAGTGATTGATAATTACGACTCATTTGTTTACAACATTGTGCAATACCTCGGCCAACTTGGTGCGGTCTGCACGGTGGTTAGAAATGATGAAATACCCGTGGCTAAAGCTTTGGAATTTGATGGCGTTTTGATTTCACCAGGACCCGGAACTCCTGAACAAGCTGGCATCAGCGTTGAGTTAGTTAAGTTTTGTGCAGAAAACAAAATTCCTTTGCTGGGGATTTGTTTAGGCCATCAAGCGATAGCGGTTGCATTTGGTGCCAAAGTAAATCGTGCGCCTGAGTTGTTACATGGAAAAACTTCGCAACTAACTCATACCGGTGAAGGTGTCTTAAAGGGAATTAAATCTCCTTTTACGGCGACTCGTTATCACTCCTTAGCGATTGAAGATGGAAGTACTCCACCAGAATTAAAAATTACCAGCAGAACAGATACTGGCGTGATCATGTCTGTTTGCCACAACACTTTGCCAATTCAGGGTGTGCAATTCCATCCGGAATCTGTTTTAACTGAAGGCGGTCACCAATTACTTGCAAATTGGTTAACCATTTGCGGGGATCCAAACGCTACAAAACGCGCAGTGGGATTATCCCCAGTTATTGGCCGCTAGGCGGCGGTGGGGTATACCCCTTTAAGTTATTGATAGTAATTGTTACTGAACTTCCAATGCGCGCACTAGTTTGCGCTTCTGGCGCTTGTGCAAGAACTACATCTTCTTCCAGTCCGGTATCTGCCACTTCAACAAAATTAGGCATAAACCCTGCCTGAATTAAAATCGTTCGAGCTTGAATTGAAGGAATGCCGACAACATCTGGGACCGTAACATTTCCACTAGCAATATCTAAAACAACTCCACTTCCAGCATTTACTGCACTTCCGGCTTGAGGCGTGATGCCAACAACTGTTCCGGGAGATTCACTTGAGTCAACGGCATTTGTACGCGACAAAACCAAACCAAGACTACTTAGTATCAAACGAACATCTTCTAGAGATTTGCCAATTAAATTAGTTGGGATTGAAGTTTTACCTGGTCCATCAGAAATTGTTATCGTGACATCACTATTTGCTTTTGCTTTTGTTCCGGCTACTGGATTTTGTAAAGCAACGCGTCCCTCGGGCACACGTGGATCTGGCGCATGAGCAATGACGATAGTAAATCCGGCAAGTGCTTCTCGTGCCTGAACTTCAGTTAGACCAGAAACATCTGCAACTGTGTTTGAAGTTATTGCACTTCCTCCACGAGAAAGTAGTACACCACCAGAACCAATTGCTACAACAAGCGCGATCGCACCAGCAATAATTTTGCGACGATCAATATTTTTATTTACTCGAATCTTTACCCGCTCACCTTTTGAAATTCGGTCAAGGTCAGCCAACATTTCGGCAGCACTTTGGTAACGCGCCAATGGATCTTTGGCCAATGCGCCATCGATAATTTGACTCAATCCCGAAGGTAAATCAAGGTTTAAATCATTAACACTTATAGGTTTAGCAGATACATGTTGGTAAGCAATCGCAACGGGAGTGTCTCCAGAAAATGGTGCCCGCCCCGTGAGTAATTCATAAAGTAAACAGCCAACCGAGTAGATATCACTTCGTGAATCAGCAATCTCTCCACGGGCTTGCTCGGGTGATAAATATTGCGCAGTACCCACAACTGTCCAAGCATGTGTAACGGTTGCATTTGCATCATCTAATGCACGAGCAATTCCAAAATCCATTACTTTTACGTCACCAGAAGTTGTAATCATGACGTTTGCTGGTTTTACATCACGGTGCACAATTCCATGACGGTGTGAGTAATCAAGTGCTTCAAGAATTCCATGAATAACTGCAATGGCACGTTGAACAGGAAGTTTTTCGCCGTCTCGAATTACTTCGCGGATGGTGCGACCTTCCACTTCCTCCATAACTATGTATGGGAGCACTCCTCCATCGATTATCTCTTCGCCAGTGTCATAAACAGAGACGATAGATGGGTGGTTAAGACCTGCAGCAGCTTGTGCTTCGCGTCGAAATCGGGTTAAAAATGATGGGTCACGTGCAAGATCACTACGTAAAATTTTTATTGCAACCGGACGGGAAAGTCTGGTATCTCGTCCTTGATAAACATCGGCCATCCCGCCGGTACCAATTAAATCTCCGACTTCATACCGGCCGGCGAGAATTCTGCTCATGCAACCACCGCCGCAGCTCCAAGAATTCCAACCGTATGTGTAGCTTCACTTGTTAATTTGGCTAATACCAATGTGATGTTATCGGGGGCCCCTGATTTATATACAGCATCTTTTAATTTATCAACTGCAATTTCGGTAAGCCCATCCTCACGCAAAATTTTACTTATTTCGGATTCATTTAGGACACTAGATAAACCATCAGTACAAAGTAAAAATAAATCATCAGGTTCGACATTTATTAATTGAATAAAAGGTTCAGTTTCGCTATTTCCCATCAAAGCTTTTGTGATTAATGATTTTTGTGGATGAGCGCTTGCTTCTTCTACGCTCAATCTTCCTTGGTCAATTAACTCCTGAACTAAAGTGTGATCCTTTGATAATTGAGTTAATTTGCCATCCCTAAATTGGTAACATCTAGAATCACCGATATGGATAAGTGCAACTTTGTCTTCAGTGGTAATTAGCGAGGTGAGAGTTGTTCCCATCCCTTTTAATTTGGGGGAATCTTTGATTTTTTTAGCGATCTCACCATTAGCTTTGGCCGTAATTTCAATCACTAAATCATGAACAGATTCTTTGGTGAATTCTTTTTTCTCGGCTTTAGCTAATCTATTTATGACAATCGCAGAGGCAACTTCGCCGCCAGCGTGACCACCGAGGCCATCGGCTACGGCAATAATCTGCGAGCCAATCCAAGCCGAGTCCTCATTAATTTCTCGATTTAATCCGCGGTCAGATAGCGCAACGCTTTGAAAATGCATCGCCGACCACCCGCCTCTCAACGCGCAACAAAGATTATGAACTTCATTCTAACCTTGCCCAAGCCGAAGGTAGAAGCGGGCGATTTACCCGCCCCTCTAGTGCTCTAACTCGCGTAACATCCCTCTTGTGTCGGTTTATTCATATCTTGGGCCAGCAGGAACATTTACCGAAGCGGCCTTGATTCCACTCCTCAAAGCAGAGGATAAATCGGTTCCAGCCGTGAATGTCACCGCAGCTCTTGACGCGGTTCGATCGGGTACCGCTGACTATGCAATTGTTCCAATTGAAAATTCAGTAGAAGGCGTTGTCGCCAGAACTTTGGATGAGTTGGCAAGTGGTGCGCCACTTTTAATTATTGGCGAAAGTATTTTGTCAGTGAGTTTCGCGCTGATGGTGAAACCAGGTATGAAAATTTCAGATATTAAACGTTTAGCTACTCACCCTCATGCTGAAGCGCAATGTCGTGAATATATTGCTAAAAAGATTCCGGGTGCCGAGGTGATTATGACCGCATCAACAGCTGCTGGAGCAGAAGCGGTTGCGAAAGGCGAAGCAGATGGTGCGCTCGCCGCGGCTGTTGCGGCAAAGAATTTTAATTTAGAAGTAATTGCTGAAGATGTCGGCGATAAACAAGCTGCAGTAACACGATTTGTAACGGTATCTCGCCCAGGAAAGATCGCAGCTCCAACTGGATCTGACCGAACATCACTAGTTGTTTTTATTGCTGCGGATCACTCCGGTGCCTTGCTTGAAATTCTGACTGAATTTGCTGTGCGCGGAGTTAATTTAACTTTCATTCAATCACGACCTAATGGCGTTGAATTAGGCCAGTATCACTTCATTATTGATGTCGAAGGACATATCGAGGATGCAAGAGTCGGTGACACCTTAAAAGCGCTATATCGAATCTGTGCCGATGTGCGATTCTTAGGATCTTACGCACGTGCAGATAAAGTTCTTCCGACTTTAAATAAGGCAACAGAAGACAAAGCATTTGACACAGCAGAGACATGGTTAAAGCGAATTAGATCTGGAGATATTAAAAAGTGATTGATATTAAATTACTTCGTGATAATCCAGATTTAGTAAAAGCATCTCAACGTGCACGCGGGGAAGATGAGAAACTAGT
>CAEZXH010000053.1_pt1 | contig 9621 bp, 7 predicted proteins | sample 7265201 | NCBI WGS metagenome assembly CAEZXH01 (sample SAMEA6813903, study PRJEB35770) | freshwater metagenome | biome: Freshwater; feature: Freshwater reservoir; material: water | place: Czech Republic | collected 2015-11-04 | depth 0.5m m | reverse complement strand
TGCTGGAATCACCGGTTTTGCCACCGCAGCACGTGGTGTGATTTTGAAGGATTATGTTGATCGTCGTTTCCGTGCGGAAATGCTTGGACAAGATCCACTGATGCGTGAGTATCTTTGGGAGCGGGTTTGGGAATTAGATCGCATTGAAAGATTTGCACCAAACATGGCACACGTTATTGACGTGGCACTTTGGGATATCGCTGCGAAAGCTGCAAATCTTCCAGTGTACAAATTGCTCGGTGGGTATCGTGAGTCCATTCCGGCTTATGCATCAACAGTTACCTACTCATCAATCCCAGAGTTTCTTGATATCGCTTCACAATGCATAGACCGTGGCTACAAAGCTATTAAGTTGCATGCTTTTGGTGATGCCAAAAAAGATGCAGAGTTATCGCTAAAACTTCGGGCACATGTTGGTCCTGATATCGCGCTTATGTATGACGGTTCGGCTGGTTTTGATTTGATGGATGCAGTTTATCTAGGACATGCATTAGATGAGGCTGGCTTCCTTTGGTATGAAGAGCCAATGCGCGAGTTTTCAGTTACTGCGTACAAGTGGCTAGGTGAGCGAGTACGGATTCCATTGCTACTTGGTGAAGTAACAGAAGGCGCACATATGAGCGCTGGAGATTTTGTGGCAACAGGTGTTGCAAGCGCACTTCGCGTTTCCACATTTTTACGTGGTGGTTTCACGGGCGCGATGCGTATCGCACATTTAGCTGACACTTTCCACCTTCGTGCCGAAGTACATGGAATGGGCTTGGAACAAGCACATCTTTGTATGGCGATTAAAAACAACACTTTTTACGAGTCCCTGGTCAAAGACAATCCATTTACTGAATTGGCCCAAGATCCGGCGATAGATAAAAACGGCATGCTCCATGCTCCAAAGGGACCTGGCATTGGCTACGAAACTTTGTGGGCCGAAAAGGGCGCTCCTAAAGAGTTGGAAAAGTTTCTCAAAGCTTAAATAAACTCCAAACTCTAATTCTAATTCGAAGATTGGAAGTAAGTAAGCGAATGGCAAAGATCACTGGTTTTAAGAGTTTGGATGTCCGTTTTCCTACTTCTCGTGGATTAGATGGCTCGGATGCCATGAATAAAGATCCTGATTATTCTGCGGCGTATCTGACATTAGAAACAGATACGCCAGGATTAGAGGGAAATGGATTTGTCTTTACTCTGGGACGTGGAAACGATCTCGCATGTGACGCCATAGATTTAATCGCGCAAACATTAATTGGCCGCGATCTTGGTCAACTTTCTAAATCAATGGGCGCGCTTGCGCAAGAGTTAGTTCGTGATAGTCAGGTACGTTGGCTTGGACCTGAAAAAGGCGTAACTCATATGGCAACTGGAGCAGTTCTTACTGCCGTCTGGGATTTAATTTCTAAAATTGCTGGAAAACCACTTTGGAAATTGCTTGCAGATATGTCTCCTGAAGAGATAGTTGAATTAGTTGATTGGCGCTACCTAACTGATGCGCTCACACCTGCCGAAGCACTTGAGATGCTAAAGAAAGTTCAACCAAATCGTGCAGCTAATGAAGCCAAAATGCTTGCTGAAGGATTGCCCGCATATACAACTACCCCAGGTTGGCTTGGTTACACCGATGAAAAAATGGTCCGTTTATCCAAAGAAGCAGTCGCTGATGGATTTACCTTAATCAAATTGAAATGCGGTGCATCCTTAGAAGATGACAAGCGTCGTCTAAAACTTGCTCGTGAAGCAGTTGGCCCAAATGTGAAACTTGCAGTTGATGCTAATCAGGTTTGGGATGTTCAGGAAGCCATTGATTGGATTAATGCCCTAGGCGATGTAAATCTGCATTGGGTTGAAGAACCAACAAATCCAGATGATGTCGTAGGACATGCCGCAATTGCAAAAGGTATTGCTCCTGTAAAAGTTGCAACTGGTGAAGCTTGTGCAAACCGAGTTATGTTTAAACAGTTCTTGCAATTAAAAGGGTTGTCTTACATGCAGATCGACTCAGCGCGCGTCGGTGGCGTGAATGAGAATGTGGCAAATGTTTTGCTTGCTGCAAAGTTTGGCATTCCAGTATGCCCACACGCGGGTGGAGTTGGATTATGTGAAATGGTCCAACATTTTGCGATGTTTGATGCAGTTGCAGTTGCTGGCCACCACGATGATCGAATAATTGAGTATATGGATCACCTACATGAACACATGTCGGTCCCCACAGATGTACGCAATGGCAGATACTTTCCACCAGCAAAACCGGGTGCTGGCGCTGAGATGCTTAAGTCCAGCTTGGCAGATTTCACTTATCCAACAGGTCCACAGTGGAAAGATTTTGTTTAATACAAGTCAGGCAAGTTAGGCAAGTTAGGCAAGTTAAGCAAGTAATAAAGGGGAGTAAAGTACTGAAAGAATAACCACCTAGACTGGAACTACCGCTAGAGAGGCAGAAAAAATGTCAGCACGTGAGTTTGAAGGATTGACCGCAGTTGTTACCGGAGCCGGATCTGGCATTGGACTTGCAACAGCCACCTTGCTGCATTCTAGAGGCGCAACTGTCTACGGTCTTGATCTAAATAAAGGCGAGATGGAAGCAACCGGAGTTGCGACTTGGATCGAATGCGACGTCAGTGACACTCCCTCTGTCGAAAAAGCATTTGCTGAAGTTGCCAAGAAGAGTCCAGTTATAGACGTGCTAATTAACAATGCTGCGATCGGATCGATTGGAACAATCGAAAGTGAATCTGATGCGAATTGGGAAAAAGTTTTCAATATCAATGTTTATGGATTAGCTCGCGTCTCACGCACCGCTCTTCCTTCAATGCGCAAAAGTAAAAGTGGTGCAATCGTAAATGTTTGTTCAGTTGCCGCTACCGCTGGAATTCCAAACCGGGCAATTTACAGCGCCTCAAAAGGTGCAGTATTAACTCTCACTCTTGCTATGGCTTGCGATCTGATCAATGACAAGATCCGAGTCAATTGTGTTAATCCAGGAACTGCAGACACTCCATGGGTGCAACGTTTACTTGCTCAAGCTGCTGATCCAGTTGCAGAACGTGCCCGTCTTGAAGCCCGTCAACCTTCTGGTCGCTTGGTTACCTCAGAAGAGATCGCAAGTTCGATCGCGTTTTTGGCAAGCCCGATGCAAAGCGCCATTACTGGCACCGCATTAGGTATTGATGGTGGAATGCAAGGTTTACGGATTCCTAAATAACTTAAGTAGGCAAGAGTACGCAAGTAGGAAAGTAGGCAAGTAGGCAAGTAGGGTTGCCTAAACTACTTTGAAAGGGGCCATTCGTGAGTAATTACAACCTTGGTCCGCGCAATATTCCGCGTCACAGCGCCCTTTCTGATGACACTTTTGATCATATTCGCGAATTGATATTGCATTACGAGATTACTCCTGGCGAGCACATCAGTATTGATGGATTAAGCAGAGCAATTGGTGTTTCGCAAACCCCAATACGTGAAGCACTAGCCCGCCTCGAATCTGAAGGTTTAGTAATTAAAGAAGCTCTTAAAGGTTATGCCGCTACCCCATTGATTACTAAAAAAGAGTTTGATGATTTATTTCAATTCAGATTATTGATTGAACCTTGGGGAGCCGCGCAAGCCGCTGAAAATATCAATGAAGCAGGGCGCGATGCACTTCAGCGAGAATTGACACTTGCCGATGAAGCGACCATGCAAGAGGATTCTTTTGTAGCAATTACCGAGCATGATGCCCGTTTCCACAATTTAGTTGCCAGATTATCTGGAAATAATTCAGTGATGATGGCTTATGAGCGAACCCACTGCCACCTACATTTATATCGGCTCTATTTTTCTGAAAAGAGCCAAAATAATCAACGAAATAAAAACTCAGTGGATGAAAATGCGGTTACTGATCTATTCCGACATTACTATTCTGCGGACACTGGCCATCTATCAATCGCTGAGCACAAAGAAGTTACTTCCGCCATTATCGCTAAAGATCCCGAGCGAGCTAGTGCCGCATTGCACGCACACATTGCTGGCTCGCGTGAGTTCTTGATTAAAACTATGGATGTGCTCGGTCGTCCTTAACTAATAATCTAATTAGTGACGGTTTAAGAGTTTCACATGTTTTGGAGTTAACTCCTCCAAAGTAGAAACCCCGAGTAATTTCATGTTTCGAATCATCTGAGATTGCATAATCTCTAGAGCTCGCTCAACGCCATCTTGTCCCCCGGCCATCAATCCATAAAGGTATGCGCGGCCGACATAAGTAAATTTCGCACCTAAGGCAACCGCTGCAAGAACATCACCTCCGTGCATGATTCCAGTATCAATATGTATTTCGTAATCTTTAGCAAACTCTTTCCTAATATCTGCCAAAAGGTGAAGCGGTGCTGCTGCTCTATCCAATTGACGTCCGCCGTGGTTTGAAAGCAATACTGCATCAGCGCCCAATTCGGCAGATTTCTTAGCGTCCTCTAAATTTTGGACCCCTTTTATAATCAAGTTGCCTTTCCACTGTTCACGCACCCACTTCAAATCTTCAAAAGTCATAGTCGGGTCAAACATGTAATCAAGTAATTCACCAACAGTTCCTGGCCAATTTGATAGTGAGGCGAATTGAATTGCAGGTGTAGTCAAGAAGTTAATACACCAGGCCGGCCTTGGCAAAGCATCAATCACGGTTTTGGCGCTCAAACGTGGTGGAACTGTTAAACCATTCCGGTAATCTCTTATACGTTGCCCTGATGCAGGTACATCCACTGTGAGCAATAAGTTTTTTACGCCGGCTTTTTGAGCTCGCTCCACCAACGCCATGCTTCCTTCGCGGTCTTTCCACATATATAACTGGAACCAGTTGCTTCCATTGGGCGCTGCAGCAACCACATCTTCGATGGTCGTTGTTCCAAGAGTAGAAAGTGAAAAAGGAATTCCAAATTTTTCGGCGGCGCGGGCACCGGCGATCTCACCTTCGGTTTGCATCATGCGCGCAAAACCTGTTGGTGCGATTCCCATAGGCATCGAAAACTTTTGACCCAATACTTCACATGTTAGATCTGCTTTTGAAACATCTTTAAGAATGCTCGGATTAAATTCGATATCTTGATATGCCTGACGAGCGCGAGCAAGGCTAACTTCCGATTCGGCAGAACCATCTGTGTAATCAAATGGACCAGTTGGTGTTCGTTTTTTGGCGATATCGCGCAAATCCCAGATTGTGTAGGCGGCGGCCAGACGCGCTTTCTTGCGTTTTAAAGTTGGCACAGTAAAAACTAAGAGTGGCTTTAGGTCACGCCATTTCGGGAATTGCCGCTTCACATTTTTGGTTTTGGTCTTGGCCACATCTTTGCTCTTATCGCTCATGCCTCAATACTATTAGAAGGGCTGGATTTTGCTAACTCTCGATCATCCGAAAATCTATATTTTTGGGTGGCCTGGCACTTTGTCGGACCTGTTTTCTAATCTGGTCATCAACAACAACCCCTGATCGCTGCGCTGCCAAAGTCGCCTGATACTCAAACCAGATCGCAACTAAAGTCGACTCGCCTTCGCGAATTTGGGCGAAAGTGCGGGTAAAGATCTGCTCCAAAAATTGATAATGACCTAATTGCAATGCCGCTTTAGCTGCCGCTAAATCTATCCGCTCACTTGGAATTCTAATTAAAATAATCTCAGTGTAAATTTCCCAAAGTTGTTCATATTTTTCTGCGGTAATGAGTAACTGTAAATACTCTTCATAAAAAGCATCATGTAACTCTGGAGCAAATTTATTTATCGCTTCTTCGTAAAAATCTAAAGCATGTGACAAATTTCCGGCTTCTCTTTGCGCTACCGCTAAATTTCGGAGCGCCCATGGAGATGATTTGTATTCTAGAGATTGATTCCAATGGTTAATTGCAATTTCTTTCTCACCAATTTCAAAATAGTAATTACCAATATGTAAAGCACTTAACCAATTTTGACGGCTATTTTCTAGAAGTGAAATCCATTCTTTTTGAACCATCCATGATGACGGGGTTTCATTTACCTCGGAATCTGGAAAGTTTCCGGTTTCAAGAAGTTCGATCCATTCACTTATCTGTACATTTCTAGCGGATTCAAAGATAAAACCAGCTGGGATTTTCTCACCAGATTTTTCCCTACGCATCTGTTCAAGTGCACCCCAGCTATTACCTTGGTAAAGAATCTCTAAAGGAGTCTGGGTAGCAAGTTTTTCAAAACGTAGATTTTCACTTTCAAGTAAATCTTTAGGGACAACTTTTTCTATCTGATCTGAGATTTTTTCTTGCGCAGTTGACCATTTCACATTTAAAAGTTGTTGATTTTCGATTTTTGTAAAACTACCGAAAAATTGCGTAAATGAAATTGCTGAATTTCCAGGCATTTGGTAGCCATGTAGTTGAGTTGGAGCCAAGCCGGCTTGCAACTCTAAATATGGTGAAAAATCAGCGGATGAAGCATCAGATAAAAACTCCTGCCAACCCCGCCCACCAACATGATTTCCCCAACAAAACATCTTTTTATAACGCAATGCTGCAGTACTTCGCTCATAAAATACTTGGCCGTCCTCGTAAAGAATTGATTCCCATGGAGAACTCATCGACTTGGGATTTTGGAAGAAATATTCATTGGCAAATGGAAAATTCTGCGGAAAAGAGAGGTCAACATCAGGAACTGTTGGCAGATAAGGCAATTTGCTGCTCCCATAACCGGCAAAGCCTTGATCCACGAAAATAACTTCATCTGTACTTCCAAATACGCGGGCTTTTGGAGTTTCGCGAACTGCAATATTTGTCCACCAATACATTGGTGTCATTTCGGATCGATCATTAATTATTCGAACATGAACCCTTAAGTTTTTTGCACCTGTGGGTAAGTGGCAATCAACAGCCCAGTAGAAATTCCGAGTTCTTTCATAATCATAAATCCGAATAAATTCATTGCCATCTTCATCAATTAACTTTGCGATATGAACGGGCGAACAGGTTCCAAACGTGTGGCCATATTGCCCCATGTTCCATTCAATCCCACCTGAAAACCAGGCGTTTAAAATGGAAAGGTTGGCGAATTGCAGAATTGGATTAGTGAATAGTAATTCTTTCTGATTTTCTTTATCAAAAAGTGAATAGAGTCGGCCGCCAAGTTCAGGTAAGAAAGTTGCTCGCAAATGTTCATTTTCAAGGACTACTGTTGTGATTTCCGTTGCTGTTAATTCTCGGGTATATCTGTCTTGCCATCGGTGTGGCAGATAGATCTCGCCAGTTTCATATCCAACTAAATTGCTTTGTTCTACCGAAAACTCATTTAGAAACTTTACTGAGCGATCTCTATTTTGATTTCTAAAAATCGGAAGCGGATTTTCGCCACCTAGGTACGCGCCCTGAATCGATATTTTGGAGGCAAATGCTTTACTTTCTGAAATTTTTAATTCATTTCGTAGCGAGTTAGCATTCCAGTCCCAATTGCAGCGCGACGTACTCGCTCACGCGCAGTTGCTTCAACCGCACCTTGTAAATGAGCACCAGATGGATATAGCCCAGGAGCATTCCGAACCGTGAATTTCAAATAAATAGGCGCGGCTACACGAACTAAATCTGGAACTTCATAGTGGCGAACCGCTCCCCCAAAATCATCAGCAGCTTCTACATAAACATCAACTGGAACATCAACTTGCGAACGGATAGCTGAAATTTGAGCCAAGGAGAGATCAGTAGTTAAATTCAATGTTGATGCACCAAGATCTTCATACAATGCAGCGGTGGCTGGATTGTTACAAGGGAGCGCTACTGAGGTTTTTAAAACCAGATCCTCGGGCAGATCCCCGCTGCGTTTGGCTTTTCCTAAAACATCAAGCAATCCGATGTCACCAACTAATACTGATTTAACACCTAGATTGACTCCATGCAGCACATCTTCAACGGCGAAGCGAAGTTGATCGGCACCACGAAGTGATGGATGAACCGTTGCACTGGATGTGCCAATAGTCGCCCGTCCGATATCCCAAGATGATCGCGGTCCCACGAAAAGACAAACTTCAGCTTTAGCTTTTTCACCTAACTCTAAAAATTCTTTGATCTCTGGATCGGTGAGCATCATAATTCCACTGCCTTGGCTTGCGCGATGGAAAGCTAATTTATGTTTTGTGGCCTCTTCAATAACAACACGCATTGCAGCGGGACCTTCAACGGAGGGAATCTCTACCTTCCAGCGACTTCCATCGGAAAATCTTTTTGCACTCTCAGGGAGATTATCTGCATCAGCACTTACTATCTTTTGATTACTTAGTAATGAAATTCCAGCATGCATTGGACCTTTAGGATCGCGACTACTTTTCCACTCAGACATTTATACTCCCTATTTTGTGTCTGCAAAATTTGATTAAGCAAACCGCGCGTGCAGCCCACCATCAACCATTAAATCTGCACCATTTATAAATGATGCATCATCAGATAAAACAAATGAAACAACTTTTGCAATTTCTGAAGGATTTCCCATTCGAGCCATAGGTTGCACCGCTTCAGCATCAGCTTTGCGATCAGGGTAAAGGTCAAAATAAGAGTGAACCAATGCGGTCAAGGTGTATCCCGGAGAAACCGTGTTCGTCCGGATATTCCGTGGGCCCTCATCAAGAGCCAAGTTGCGAGCTAAGCCATTTAATCCACCTTTAGCGGCAGAGTATGGGAAGTAATTTGGTGCGGTCATCCGACCATGAATCGATGAGATAAAAACAATTGATCCTTTTTTGGCTTTGCGCATCTCAGGTAAACATAATTTTGAAATATACCAACTTGACTTTAAATCAAGGGCAAAAAATGATTCCCACTCTTCATCTGTGTAAGTGACTGGATCTGCATACGAGTTGCGCCCTGCATTAGAACAGGCTGCAGTTACTGGGCCAAATTTTGCCACTGCAGCATCAAAAGCTGCTTTAAAAGGCGCAAACTTTGAAACATCAGCTTTAATAAATTGCACTTGGTTACCTTCGGAATTTAATTTAGCGGCTAGTGCTTCACCACGTTCTACATCAATATCAAAAAATGAAACTCGAGCACCCTCAGCCGCAGCATCTACAACAATAGCTGCGCCAATTCCTTGAGATCCGCCAGTTACTAATACGTGATGACCCTTTAATCTCATTGAAGAACTCATACTGACCGCGCTCCTATTCCGCCATCTACAGCCCAATCTGATCCATTTACAAAAGAGGCAGCATCTGAGAGTAAAAAAGTTACGACCTTAGCGATTTCAATTGGCTGACCTACTCGGCCCATGGATTGAACTGAAAGTGCATGTTCATATCTTCCAGCTTCTTCGGCATACCAAGCCTCTGCCATTGCAGTCATGATGTAACCAGGAGAAACCGCATTACAGCGAATATTGTTAGGACCCTCATCAATTCCTAAATTTCGAGTCAATCCCAAGACTGCAGATTTAGCGGCACCATAAGGAAAGTAATTTGGGGCTGTCATGCGAGCATGGATCGATGCAATATTTACAATTGAGCCTTTTCGCGCTTTACGCATTGCCGGCAAAGTTAACTTTGCAGTGTGCCAAATTGATTTCATATCAATAGCAAAAAAAACATCCCACTCTTCATCAGTCATCGTTACTGGATCAGCACTTGAACCGACGCCAGCATTATTTACTACGCCAGTAAAATCACCT
>CAEZXH010000025.1_pt1 | contig 14906 bp, 18 predicted proteins | sample 7265201 | NCBI WGS metagenome assembly CAEZXH01 (sample SAMEA6813903, study PRJEB35770) | freshwater metagenome | biome: Freshwater; feature: Freshwater reservoir; material: water | place: Czech Republic | collected 2015-11-04 | depth 0.5m m | reverse complement strand
GATTGGCAATCTGCTCTAATTCTTGATCCGCAAGGCCATATTGAAGATCAATTTGTTTTAGTTGATGATGGTGAAACGACCTGGTTATTCACTGAAAGTTCACGTGTTTCAATTCTAGAAAAGTATTTAAACTCAATGAAATTTATGTTGAGAGTTGAAGTTAGAGATGCAAGTAGTGAAGTGGCTTTACTTCGCGCACCGGGTATCGAGAATGAAATTGGTGGCCCATTTGCACTTGTCCCTCGGGCAGAACTTGTACAAATGATTGAAACTTTTAATACAACTTCAATGCAGGTAGGAAGTTGGGCACTTGATGCCATGCGTGTTGCATCCGGTCGTCCAAGATTAGGTTTCGATACCGATGCAAAAGCGATTCCAAACGAGTTAGGTATGTTAAATAAATCAGTACATATGAAAAAAGGTTGTTATAGAGGACAGGAAACTATTGCCAAAATTGCAAACCTTGGGAAACCCCCAAGACGCCTAACGATGCTGCATTTAGATGGCTCAGGAGTCAGCCTTCCAAATCCAAATAGTCCAATTATTTATAACGAAAAAGAGGTTGGGTATTTAGGGACAGTTGCTCGACATCATGAACTAGGAACAATTGCACTTGCAGTTATTAAGCGAGCTATTCCGGCTGATGCAATTCTTACCGTTGATGGGATCCCAGCATCACAAGAGTTGATTGTTCCAGCAGAGTAAATCGGAAAATTATGCAGACACTTTCACAATTATTTGTAGTAGCTATAGCAGCAGTAGTAATAATGATTGTGTTGAAAAAACTTTAATAAACAAGGGCTTGAATATCAGGTTCAATAATTTCAGCCAAAAACGAAGCAGCGCCAGCAATATTTATCCCCGCAATTAAATCTTTTTCATTAATTCCTCTGCGCACTGCACATTGAGTACATAAAGTAACTTTCCCGCCTGCGATGATGGCGGCCAATAAATCAGCTAGTGGTGCAGCATGAGGCAGTTCGAACTCTTGCGCTTTCCCAGGGAGTGCGAACCAAGATGCTTCGCCAGTTAGCCAAAGTGATGTTGAAATACCTGATGCGACTGCAGTTGCTGCAACTGTGAATGCTTGTGCACATCTTTCGGCATCATCAATTCCGGCGATGCATTTAATTACTAATCTCCGTTGTGCCATGAGGTAAATCTACTCTGATGGCTCTAGGCTGTGCCAATATGGAGTTGATTTTTGCAGTCATCATTGTTGCAGCTGCAGCCTTTATTGCACTTTTTCTTGTGGGACAGTCAAGTAAAGGGCTCCGCTCTTTTTTGCGTAATAAGAAGTAAGGGGATTGGCTAAATGAGAACTTTTTCAATTCCAGAAGGTTTGCATCCGGAGTTAAATCCGCTGGCTTGGCTTGTTGGAACTTGGCGAGGGAAAGGCCAAGGGGAGTATCCAAATATCGAGAACTTTCAATTTGCTCATGAAGTTACTTTTAATCATGATGGCCGGCCTTTTCTTTCCTACTTTTCGCGCTCGTGGTTAATTGATGATGACGACGAGATAATTGCTCCTGCTGCACAAGAAACTGGTTTTTGGCGGATAAAACCTAATAATGTTTTAGAGGTAGTAATTTCGCATAGTACTGGAATATCTGAGGGTTGGGTCGGTCGATACGACGGTCCAAAAATTCAATTAGTAATGGATCAGGGATATAGCTCACCAACTGCAAAAGTTGTGACCGCAGGAGCACGCTTGTATGGATTAGTCGAAGGCGAACTTTTCTTTGCTTATGACATGGCTGCAGAGGGCCAAACTTTGCAAGCACATATCTGGTCAACTCTTCCAAGAGTAATAGAGTAATCGAGGAATCGAGGAATCGAGAATAATGCCAGCAGCCCTTGCTGAAGTAATTAGAAATGAAATGGTGGAGTCAGTTCATTACGGCCACCTAGTTTTACTAAATGCCAAAGGCGAAGTTCAATTAGCAGTTGGTGATATTAACTTGCCGATTTTTCCGCGTTCATGTGTCAAGCCTTTACAAGCAAGAGCGATGGTCAAAGCAGGGTTAAATTTAGCACCAAAATTATTAGCATTAGTAACCGCAAGTCATTCGGGATCTGAAACACATATCGAAATAGTGCGTCAAATTTTAAAGAGTGCTGGATTAGATGAATCAGCATTGCAGTGCGCATTAGATAAGCCAATTGGTGAAGTCGAACGCAAAAAATGGGGAGATGCGCCAGCAACTCGAATTGCCATGAACTGCAGTGGAAAGCATGCTGGAATGTTGGCAACATGTATTGCCAACAATTGGCCGATTGAAAATTACCTCGCAATGGATCATCCATTACAGAAACTCATACTTAGCGAAATTGAAAGTGCGGCTAGTGAAAAAAGTATTAATAAAACTTTTGATGGATGTGGAGCACCTTTGTTTGCAATTTCAACTATTGGATTAGCCCGAGCAATTCAAGATGTAACCCTTGCTGACGATTCAGCTTCAACTCAAATTCGAAATGCAATGCGCGAATATCCCGAATTGGTTTCAGGGGTTGGCCGATTGACGCAACGATGGATGAGCGTGATCCCAGGACTTCTTATGAAGGAAGGTGCCGAGGGGGTGCAAATCGCTTCTCTTGCTGATGGCCGGACGTTGGCTTTCAAAATCTCCGATGGAGGTTTTCGCCCCTTTTCAGTAATTACCGCTGCTGCTTTGGCTCATTTTGGGGTTAAAGCCCCTGATGAGAGCGTAAGTGTCTTCGGTGGTGGAGCGCCAGTAGGGTCAATTCGCGCCACTTTTTGACCTCGGTAGAGTTAGCACATGGAGTCAATTTTAAATCCACTCGGTTCGCTATCTACCTACGTCATCTTGGCTATTTCAGTAGCAGAGTTGATTGCACTTAGTTTTGCGCTCTTCCATGCGGTGCGAACTCCATCGGCAGCATTTCCGGCAGCTGGTAAGCAATCAAAACAATTTTGGGGATTTCTACTTGGAGCAGCACTCCTTGCTCGTTTAACTTTTGCATCACCGCTTGATCTATTTGGGGTAATTGCTGCAGTCGCTGCGATCGTTTATTTAGTTGATGTAAAACCTGCTGTGACAGATGTCTTGCGCGGACCGCGCTGGTAATCGATGGCCACTAAAGGTCGCATTGCGACCCTAATGATGCATACCTCCCCACTTGAACAAGCCGGTGTTGGAGATGCAGGTGGCATGAATGTTTATGTTGTTGAAAGCGCTAAAAGAATTGCAAAAGCTGGAATTGAAGTTGACATCTTTACGAGAGCAAACTCTTCAGATTTACCAGATGTAGTTGAAATTGCAGATGGCGTAAATGTTCGACACATAACAGCTGGTCCCTACCAAGGTTTAGCAAAAGAAGATTTACCTTCACAGATGTGCGCGATGGCGTCAGAGTTAATGCGTGTGGAAGCTGCTTTTCCAAAAGGTAGATATGACTTAATCCATTCACATTATTGGATTTCAGGACAAGTCGGATGGCTTGCTGCAGAAAGATGGAAAATTCCATTAGTGCATACGATGCACACAATGGCAAAAGTTAAGAACTTAGCACTTGCCGAAAATGAAAAGCCTGAGCCGATGGCACGTGCAATCGGAGAAGAGCAAGTTGTAAATGCAGCAAGTGCATTAATTGCAAATACAGATGCAGAGGCAGCAAATTTAGTAGGTCTTTATCACGCTTGCCCTGATTTAGTTCATGTGGTCTCACCTGGAGTGGATTTAAACCGTTTTTCTCCTGGTGGTGGAAAGCGCGAAGCACGTACCAGACTCGGATTACCAAAGGATGCCCAAATCCTTACCTTTGTTGGCCGCCTTCAACCTCATAAGGGTCCAGAAGTATTGATTCAAACTGCAGCCGAACTGTTAACTCACGACCAAAATTTGCGTTCAAAATTATTAGTTTTAATTATTGGTGGTGCATCTGGTTCTGGGCTAAATGAATTAAACAGATTGAAAGAGTTGGCAAATTGGTTAGGCATTTCTGGTTCGGTTAGATTTATTGAACCTGCTTCGCAAGAAAACCTTCCGGATTGGTATCGAGCTTCAGATTTAGTTTGTGTCCCGAGCTATAGCGAATCCTTTGGCCTGGTTGCACTAGAGGCACAAGCCTGTGGTACTCCGGTAATCGCTGCTGCAGTTGGTGGACTTCGCACCGCGGTCTCAGATGGCTTTTCCGGCTCATTAGTTGATGGTCATGATCCAAAAGCATGGAGTTCCGTTATAAGTCGGCTATTGCATGAACCGCAACGTCGAATCTTGCTTTCGATGGGCGCACTTGAACATTCAAAACGTTTTGATTGGGAAAACACTGCACGTGGAACATTAGATATTTATGATCAATTATTGAGTAAACCAAATAGCGCATCAAACCGTTTTCTTGCGTGATCATGATGGGCGCGCGTGAAACCATCCTTGAAAGTATTGCCGAACATAAATTAGAGTTTGAAGAACCGCTTAAAAATACAATTATTGTTACTTTGCCAGGAATCAAAAAGTTACACACGCATTGTGTGTTAATAATTGGTCAGCACTCTTTGAGTATTAATGCTTTCGTAATTCGAAAACCCGATCAAAATCAAAGCCAGATTCATGAGTGGTTACTTCATAAAAATATTAATCTTTATGCACTCTCTTACGCTGTAAATGAATTAGGGGATATTTATTTAGTTGGACGATTGCCACTTTCCTCGGTAACTTTAAGCGAGCTAGATCGGATATTTGGAGCAGTCCTCGAGTATTGCGATACAACTTTTAACACATTGCTTGAAATGGGTTTTGCGGATGCAATCAGACGTGAGTGGGCTTGGCGCTTAAGTCGTGGGGAATCGATGGAAAATTTGAAAGCCTTCGCGCATCTTGTTGAGGCTGAAAGGTAGGATTCACTGCATGGCCTACAAATTAATCCTTCTTCGTCACGGAGAAAGTGCGTGGAATGAAAAAAATCTATTCACTGGCTGGGTAGATGTGCGATTAACTCAAAAAGGCGAACAAGAAGCGGTACGAGCCGGAGAATTGTTCAAGGAACACAATTTATTACCTGAGCTTTTACACACTTCACTTTTACGGCGGGCCATAAATACTGCAGAAATTGCGTTGAATGAAGCCGAACGTCATTGGATTCCAGTACGCAGATCTTGGAAATTAAATGAGCGCCATTACGGGGCCCTGCAAGGAAAAGATAAGAAAGCGACTCTTGCTCAATATGGCGACGAGCAATTCCAGTTATGGCGCAGATCATTTGATGTTCCACCACCTCCAATTGCAGATGGCGACGAATTTAGTCAAGTTAATGATCCGCGATATCAGGAGTTGGGGAATCTGATTCCTAAAACTGAATGTTTAAAAGATGTTGTCCAAAGGTTAATTCCTTATTGGGAGCAAGAGATTATTCCTGATCTAAAAAGTGGGAAAGTTACTTTAATTACTGCTCATGGAAACTCACTTAGAGCGCTTGTGAAGCATTTAGATGGAATCAGCGACCAAGATATCGCCGCACTCAATATTCCAACGGGGATCCCATTAATGTACGAGTTAGCTGATGATTTCAAGCCAATAAAAATCGGTGGGGAATATCTGGATCCCGCCGCAGCCAAGTCGGCAATCGAGACTGTTGCCAATCAAGGACGCAAATAAAACTACTCTTCAGATGCGTATTCTCCAGTAACCATAAAATAAACGCGGCGCGAAATAGAAACTGCATGGTCACCAAAACGCTCGTAATATCTACCAATTAATGTCATATCGATAGCCGTTTCAATTCCGTGAGGCCAAGTATCATCTAGCAGCGCTGTGAAAAGTTTGCGGTGAAGTAAATCCATTTCATCATCATCTTTTTCAAGTTCAAGCGCCATCTTTGTATCTCTACTTGAAATTATCTCAGTGGTCTTCTTGCAAATTTTTGTTGCAGCAGCGCCCATTTCTTGTACAGTCAATAAAAGTTCTGGAGGAACAGCTGTTGCGGGATAACGCATTCGCGCAGATTTTGCTACGTGATGCGCGAGGTCTCCCATACGTTCCAGGTCGGCACTCATACGAAGAGAAACCACCAGTGCGCGTAAGTCACTAGCAACAGGTTGTTGTCTTGCCATCAAATCAATTGTTTGCGCATCAAGTGCATGTTGAATTTCATCAATTTGGTTATCTTCAGCGATGACTTGTTCGGCGAGGGCAAGGTCAGCGGTCAAAAGCGCATGAGTAGCTTGTTCCATAGCCTTCTGGACCCGCCTGCTTAAATCAGCCAGGGTCTCATTAATGGCATCTAACTCTTCATGGAAGGCGTCGCGCATGCGTGAACTTTACTTCGGAGAGGGGTTAAGAGGAGGGATCTGGGTGAACATCGGCTGAACGAGCCCTGAATTTTTACCACTTCTGCCTCTTAGATGTGAGCGGACTGGGTAGATGAGAAGCCAGACTCTCTACGATATAGATATGCCACTAGCTCGACGAAAGATACTCAAACCGGAAGGCTCGCAAAACGAGCTCTCAGGTGGAGTTATTGAAGTGCTAGAAACTTTGGACTCGGCATCTGTTGTCCTAGCTCCGGGGGATGCAGTGCTGTATTCATCCGCCGCTGCATTGCAAATTGGACTTATTAAAGATGGAAGGTTGTTTAGTGAAGAGTTGCTTGCTCTAATCCGCGTCGTTCGCCGCACTGATCAGAGCCAAGAGGGCGATGTAGAAATTCCACGTGGTCCAGTCGGTGAAGGTGTAAAAAATTTACAAGTAAAAGTTACGCCACTTGGCAATGACGGAATGATTTTAGTTTTAGCAGATGATGTGAGTGAAGCCGATCGCATTGATGCGGTCCGTCGGGATTTCGTGGCAAATATTTCGCATGAACTTAAAACTCCAATTGGCGCGCTTTCAATTTTGAGTGAAGCAGTTTTGCAAGCCAGCGATGACCCTGCAATGGTCAAACATTTCGCGGTAAAGATGGGTGAGACTGCAAATCGATTAACCGAGTTAGTTCAACAGATTATTTCACTTTCACGGCTACAAGATGCCGATCCGTTAACTGATGCTGCTGCTTCTGCGGTCGATATTTCATGGGCGATAAAGAGTGCTGTGGATCAAAGCCAAACTAATGCAGATGCGCGTGGAATTTTTGTTTCATTTGATGCAGAAATAGAAGTGAATGTATTTGGAGATAGGGAACAGTTGGTTATGGCCCTTCATAATTTAATTGAAAATGCCATAAATTACAGCCCGGAGAAAACTAAAGTTACAATTTCTGCGCGCGTAATTGAAAAACTTGTTGAGATAGTTATTAAAGATCAAGGAATAGGAATTGCAGAACGTGACCAAGAACGAATTTTTGAAAGGTTTTACCGAGTTGACCCGGCCAGATCTAGAGAGACTGGCGGTACCGGTTTAGGACTTTCAATTGTAAAACATGTAGTTGCAAACCATGGTGGGGATGTTTCTGTATGGAGTCAGGTGGGCGAAGGCAGTACTTTCACTCTGCGATTGCCACTAGCTGAAGATGACCTATTAATGAAGGAGATCTAGTGACCAAAATATTAGTTGTTGAAGATGAGGATTCATTTTCTGATGCTCTTGCGTTCTTGCTACAAAAAGAGGGTTTCGAAACGGTCATCGCAGACTCTGGTCCAAAAGCAATAGCAGAGTTTGAAAAGGGTGGCGCAGATCTAATTCTTTTAGATTTAATGCTTCCCGGGCTAAGTGGAACAGAGGTTTGCCGACAGATCAGAACTCGTTCACAAGTTCCAATCATCATGCTAACTGCCAAAGATACTGAGGTAGATAAAGTTGTTGGCCTTGAACTTGGTGCTGATGATTATGTGACTAAGCCTTATTCTTCAAGAGAGTTGATCGCCAGAGTTCGCGCTGTACTACGCCGTCAAGAAGAACCAGATGAAGTAAGTGGCGTACTTGTTGGTGGCAATGTTCGAATGGATATTGAGCGTCATATCGTGAGCGTTGACAATATTGCAATTTCATTGCCTTTGAAGGAGTTTGAATTACTGGAATTTTTAATGCGTAACTCGGGAAGAGTTCTAACCAGAATTCAACTAATTGATCGAGTTTGGGGTAGTGATTACGTGGGAGATACAAAAACTCTTGATGTGCACGTCAAGCGATTACGCGCCAAAATTGAGAAGGATCCGGCTAACCCTGAAATGATTGAGACTGTGCGCGGACTTGGTTATAAATTCTTAGGATAAGGAATTTAGCTAGTTAATTAGTTAGAGGGGCTCCATTAACTGATGCAAACTCCGCACTTTTTTCACGGACTAAAAGATCCACTTTTAATTTACCAGACCCCGAGAAAGTAAATTCAACTGGTATTCGATCACCAATTTTTGCATTTATTTCAGGGAATACCGCTATGGCATTTGCGCTATCTCCAGAAAACACAGCTTTTCCGCCGATGTTAAGTGCTGGTGCAAAAGGAGTTAATGTTGCTTCAACGCTATTTGCGATTATTGCACTTATGCGATCACTTGTTTTTCCATTATTTACAACAGTGCCAACAAGTACTGCGCTTCCATCAGGTTGGGCCACAAGAAGTACATTTACCAATCGAAGATCGCCAATATTTGCTTCAATGCCATCAGTAAGTTGAGAACTTAAACGTGTTTGCGCATCTGGGCCAGCGCCACAACCACTTAATAGCAGAAGGGCGGATATTGCCAGTGTTGTGATAGATGGTTTAGCTACTTTGCGCACGGCAGGTATTCTCCTTGGCTTAGGCGGTAAATGCGAAATCCTAAATTGGGCACAGATTTACATATTTTGTCAACCACAATTTAGCGAAAAATATAGCCGTCTACCTGCATAGATAGTAAAAATTTGGCGCGTTCTTACTCACATTTGACTGGTAGACTTAGCCCTATAAATCACCCCAAGAACGCCCTCGAAAGGCCTTAAATGTCATTTAAAGTTGGCGAAACAGTCGTTTATCCACATCATGGAGCAGCTCTAATCGAAGCGATTGAGACTCGGACCATCAAGGGCGAAGAGAAGATTTACTTAGTATTGAAGGTGACTCAAGGAGATCTAACCGTACGAGTCCCAGCCGAAAATGTTGATTTAGTCGGAGTTCGTGATGTTGTTGATAGCGCTGGTCTAGATCGAGTATTTGGAGTATTGCGTCAGCCATATACAGAAGAGCCAACAAATTGGTCACGTAGATACAAAGCAAATCTTGAAAAACTTGCTTCTGGAGATGTAATTAAAGTTGCTGAAGTTGTCCGCGATCTCTATCGCCGCGATCTCGATCGTGGACTTTCTGCCGGTGAAAAACGGATGCTTGCGAAAGCTCGTCAAATTTTAATTAGTGAGCTAGCGCTCGCCGAGAAAACAGATGAGATGAAAGCTGAAGTTATTCTCGACGAGGTACTTGCCTCCTAATCGGCTGACACATGGGAATAAATGGCGAATTTTTTTCGGCAATAATTCCAGCAGCAGGTAGTGGTGATCGTCTCGGCCAGTCAATTCCAAAATCACTTGTCGTCATAAATGGCAAAACATTAATTCAAAGAGCGGTTGAATCTATTTTGCCGCATGTTGATGAAGTAATTATTGCTGCACCAAAAGATTTTGAGTTAGAAATTTCTGGATTATTTTCAGATAACAAAAAAATTAAAGTTATCTCTGGTGGCGAAGTACGCAGCAAGAGTGTCGCTGCAGCACTTTCTCAAGTTAATCAAAATGCCGACTATATTTTGGTACATGATGCAGCTCGTTGTTTTGCAACACAAGCACAAACTATTCGAGTTATAGATGCTTTGCTTGCAGGGGATCATGCAGTGGTTCCGGGGATTGAAGTAGTAGATACGATTAAAGTTATAGATGCAAATAATTTTGCCGAATCAACCCCATCGCGTTCTTCGCTAAGAGCGGTACAAACCCCACAAGGTTTCAGCGCCCGAATTTTGCATCGAGCACATCAATCTGGAAATGATGCAACTGATGACGCAGCATTGGTGGAAGTACTTGGGATTGCAGTAAGAGTTGTCCCAGGAGAACCAAATGCACATAAAATTACGACTCCGGCTGACTTAGAGTGGGCAAAGAGATTGGCGGAAACAAATGAGTGAAATATTTACTGGAATAGGTTTTGACGCTCATAAATTTGGAGATAAAAAGGGTGCATGGATTGCTTGCCTTGAATGGCCTGAGAGTTTGGTATGTGAGGGACATTCCGATGGAGATGTTGTCGCGCATGCAATCTGTGATGCTTTACTTTCGGCAGCAAATCTCGGTGATCTTGGAAGCAATTTTGGAACGTCAGATCCGAAATGGGACGGAGTAAGCGGGGCTAATTTATTAGCTGAAGTTTACAAATTGATTAGTGCGGAAAAATTCAAAATTCAAAATGTGAGCGCTCAATTAATCGGCAATTCACCTAAAATCGGTCCACGACGAGATGAAGCAATTACTGCGATTAGTTCAGCCTTAAATGGTGCGCGAGTGAGCCTGTCAGCCACTACCACCGATGGAATGGGATTCACCGGATCTGGCGAAGGATTGGCCGCGCTGGCAACTGTCCTTATTGCACGTTAGTTAGACTGATCAAGTGAGTATCCACTTATATGACAGCGCAACTCGAGAAATCCGCGCATTTAAACCGCTGATTACAGGTGCGGTTTCCATTTATCTGTGTGGTGCAACGGTGCAAGCTCCTCCACATATTGGACATGTAAGAAGTGGAATCAATTTCGATATTTTGCGCCGCTGGTTAACTCATTCTGGATATGACGTAACTTTTATTCGCAATGTGACTGATATTGATGACAAAATTTTACAAAATGCGTTGAAAGAAAAGATGCCGTGGTGGGCCTTAGCGCTTAAATATGAGCGAGCATTTACTCAAGCATATAAAGAGTTGAATGTGCTCCCGCCAACGTATGAGCCTCGTGCAACTGGTCACATAACTCAGATGGTTGAATTAATTGAAAAATTGATTTCTCGAGGTAAAGCGTATGCACCAGGTAACGGTGATGTTTATTTAGATGTTCATTCACTAGATGAGTATTTAACAATCTCTAAACAAAAATTAGCTGATCTTTTGGTTTCACCTGATGGTGATCAAAGTTTTAAGAAAAACCCACAAGATTTCGCATTATGGAAAAGCGCGAAGCCTGGTGAGCCGTCATGGCCAACACCTTGGGGTGCGGGACGACCAGGTTGGCATATTGAATGTTCAGCGATGGCACACGCTTATTTAGGCGAGGTCTTTGATATTCATGGCGGAGGGTTAGATTTAGTTTTTCCACATCATGAAAACGAAATCGCCCAATCAAATGCAGCAGGTTATCCATTTGCAAAACTGTGGATGCACAATGCTTGGGTCACTACTGCTGGTGAGAAAATGAGTAAGTCACTTGGCAATTCATTGCGGGTAAATGAGTTGTTGACCAAAGTACGCGGAATTGAATTACGTTGGTATCTAGGTAGTGCACAGTATCGATCAATGCTTGAATATTCACCAGAGGCACTTGACGAATCAGCAGCTGGATTCCGCAGAGTAGAAAATTTTTTGAAACGTGCGACAGAAATTATTGGCCAAAATCCAGAGCTAAAAATTTCTAAAGATTTTGCAGCGGCTATGGATAATGATTTAGCAGTTCCAGAAGGCTTAGCAATAATTGCTGAATTAGTTAGGTCGGGAAATGCCGCGATCACGTCGAATGACAAAAAAACACTTACTGAAAATGCAGCAAATGTGCGTGGAGCACTTTCAATTTTAGGATGCGATCCTTTTGACGACAACTGGGTTATAGATCAAAGTAATGAATTAACTGAAATTGTCGATGGCTTGGTCAAACTTGCTCTTGCAGAGCGAGAAGCGGCCAGAATTCGTCAAGATTGGCAGAGTGCAGATCGCATTCGGGATGCAATCTCTGCAGTCGGGATTTCCATCGAAGATACTTCGAGTGGTCCGCGATGGACCATCACTCGGGGCGAGGACAGGTAAATGATGGTTAAGAAAAAAGTTGGTACTGGTGGAAATAATAAGAGACGTTTAGCGGGAAAAGGTCCGACACCAAAAGCTGAAGATCGCACCTATCACCCTGCTGCTAAGCGTAAAAAAGCTGTAGCGAAAAAGGGGAAGCCGGCAAAAGCTGGTGCCAAAAGACCTGGAACCAGAGATTCACGGCGATCAACAGAGCAGAGCGGTGTTGGTGATGGCGCTAGATCTAAATCAGTAGCGCGCACTCCAAGATCTGCAAGCCGGGAGACTCCACTTGAAGAGGACATAATTGTTGGACGTAATCCTGTATTAGAAGCGCTACGTGCCGAAATGCCATCACGTAAAGTTTTAATGGCCCGCGGAATTGATATTGATGATCGAGTTCGTGAAATCGTTGAGTTAGCCCGTGAGAAAAAAATTCCAATAGAGGAGTGCGCAAGACGAGAGCTAGATGCTTATCCAGCTCACCAAGGTATTGCGTTGCGAATTTCACCATACGTTTATAAAGAGTTTGATGATGTCCGTGGAAAAGTTGAAGGTGTTCCACTTTTTGTTGCCCTCGACGGAGTAACCGATCCGCGCAATCTCGGTGCAATTGTGCGAAGTGCTTGTGCTTTTGGTGCGCATGGTGTTGTAGTTCCAGAGCGACGTTCTGCCGGTATGAGTGCAGTTGCTTGGAAAGCATCAGCAGGTGCAGCAGCTAGAACACCAGTCACTCAAATTCGAAACTTAGTAGCCACAATTCAAGAAGTTCAAAAAGAGGGCTACTTTGTAATTGGATTAGATGCTGATGGTGAAGCGTTGATCGGTGAATTAGCAGCAGCAACTGAACCTTTGTTACTAATTGTTGGTGGAGAAGGTAAAGGCCTATCGCGATTAGTGCGCGAGCATTGCGATTTAGTGGTTTCAATTCCAATGTCCTCAGAGATGGAATCATTAAATGCCAGTATTGCAGCAGCGATCGCACTATTTTCAATATCAGAAAAAAGGAAAGCTATAAAATAAGATGATTAGATATACCCGCTTCATCGCTTTAGGTGATTCATTCACTGAAGGCGTGGGAGATATTCAAGTCGATGGCCAATTTAGGGGATGGGCGGATCGCGTAGCGGAGCGGTTAGCCAAAGAGCAACCTGATTTTTCTTTCTATAACTTAGCAATACGTGGAAAATTAGTAGCAGAGGTAGTTGATAATCAAATCCCAGAAGCTATTAACTGGATTCAAGGCCCGGCAACCCTAGTTTCCTTTCATGCTGGAGCCAATGATGTATTGCGCCCCGGATATAACCCAGAGATCGTATTGCCGCAGTATCGAGAAGCGGTGCGCACCCTTGCCGCCACCGGAGTCCAATTGCTTTTATTTACTGCTATAGAGCGCGTAGCAAAATCTGGAAAAATGCAGGAGTTGTGGCATCAAAGGTTCAGTGGTTTTAACAACAATGTCAGAGCCATCGCCTTAGAAGTAGGGGCGATTGTTGCTGATGCTAATTTAGATCCAGATATCGCTTCAGCCAGATTTGTTGACACTGATAAATTGCATCTAAATCCAGCAGGCCATGCTCGTGTTGCGGAATCTGTTCTACAACTAGTTGGCGCCGAGTTTGATCCAAATTGGAGCGCGCCCTTGCCTCCGCTTCCGCCAATAGGGAAGATAAAAGCAACTTGGGCAGAGCTAAATTGGATTATTACTTTCTTGATCCCTTGGGTTTCACGTCGGATCAGGGGCATCTCATCAGGGGATGGCAGGGTTGCAAAGCACCGGGAGCCAATTACACTTTCGTAACCGTTAAGAAAGGCAAGCCATGAAAATCGACTCAGTAGATCTATTTTATTTACGTATGCCAGAGGTTCTCGATATCGGTGATGGCAGCCAAGATGCATTATTAGTTCGGGTTACCGCAGATGGTTATGTTGGATGGGGCGAGGCTGAGGCATCACCACTGACTTCGATTGCAAGTTGGATTGCGCCGATGTCGCATAGCGCGTGTCACCCAGTTATTGATTCAGTCTTAGGAGAGCAATTAAATTCGCCAGAAGATATTTTTGCAATTACTCGTAAGGTACGTGCAAACTCTTTTTATGCAATTATTCAAAGCGATCTAACACTTTCTGGAATCGAAATTGCACTTTGGGATTTGCTTGGACAAGTTAAAGAAGAGCCGATTTATAAATTACTTGGTTACAAAGAAGCTACCCGCAAACTTCCATACGCTTCAGTTTTATTTGGCGATACTGTAGAAGAAACCTTGAAGAAAGCAAGTGACATTAGAAAAGTTGGCTTTAGTGCAATTAAATTTGGATGGGGACATTTTGGTCGTGGAAGTGTGCAAGATGATGCAGACCATATTCACGCTGCACGAGAGGGCATAGGTGCCGATGCACATTTAATGATTGATGCTGGAACTATTTTTCATGAGGATGTAGAAGCGGCCGCCGCAAGATTGCAAGCATTATCTGATGCAAATGTGCTTTGGTATGAAGAACCTTTTGATGCTGCTGCTTTGGCTTCTTATGGTGAATTAGCGAAACGAACACCTAAAGTGAAATTAGCTGGTGGCGAAGGCGCGCACAATCCATACCAGGCCGAACATTTAATTGATCACGGCGGAGTGGGCTTTGTACAAATTGACACTGGATACATTGGTGGAATTGGCGATGCATACCGTGTTGCTCAATATGCAAAAACTCGTGGTGTGCAATTTGTAAATCATACTTTTACTTCACACTCAGCACTTTCAGCATCGTTGCAGCCATTTGCTGGACTTAAAGATTCTTGGATAACTGAGTATCCAATGGAGCCAAAATCTCTCTGCGTTGAATTAACTGTAGATAAGATTGAAGTGGAAAGCGATGGAATGATAACTATTCCAGATCGCCCTGGCATTGGTCTTGAAATTAATTTAGTTGCAGTTAAAAAGTATTTAGTTGAAACAGAGATAAAGGTTGGCGGAAAAGTTCTTTACACAACGCCAACCGTTTAAATT
>CAEZXH010000024.1_pt1 | contig 15938 bp, 14 predicted proteins | sample 7265201 | NCBI WGS metagenome assembly CAEZXH01 (sample SAMEA6813903, study PRJEB35770) | freshwater metagenome | biome: Freshwater; feature: Freshwater reservoir; material: water | place: Czech Republic | collected 2015-11-04 | depth 0.5m m | reverse complement strand
TTGATAGTGCTTTACGAAGTACGAAACGGGTTTGTGGCAAAGGACCTTCAGATGCATCAACAAGAAGCAGAACTCCATTAACCATTTCAAGACCGCGCTCTACTTCGCCACCGAAATCTGCGTGGCCCGGGGTATCAATAATGTTAATTGTGCGATCGCCACGTTTAATTGCCGTGTTTTTAGCAAGAATGGTGATTCCTTTTTCGCGCTCGAGATCCATCGAGTCCATGACCCGGTCATTACCCTCGGTCTGCTCCTTATATGCAGCGAAAGCGCCGGATTGCCAAAGCATCGCGTCAACCAGCGTGGTCTTTCCATGATCGACGTGGGCGATAATGGCAATATTCCGTAAGTCATCGCGTAATTTCACAACTCTGCTCGTTTCTTTTCTCGGTTGATATATCTAGATATATCTAGATATATCTAGTTATATTTATTGGCATTAAACGTTAAATCTAAACTCGACGACATCGCCGTCGGCCATTACATACTCTTTGCCTTCCATTCGAACTTTGCCGCGTGAACGTGCCTCAGCCATAGTTCCTGCGGAAATTAAATCAGCAAAAGAGACTATTTCTGCCTTAATAAAACCTTTTTGGAAGTCCGTGTGGATCACACCAGCCGCAATCGGAGCTGTATCTCCTTTGTGAATTGTCCATGCTCTGGCTTCTTTAGGCCCAGCAGTTAAATAAGTTTGCAATCCAAGGGTTTCAAATCCAACACGAGCAAGAGTTGCTAAACCCGGCTCTTCCATTCCAATACTTTGCAAAAGCTCGAGGGCATCTGCTTCATCTAATTCCGCTAACTCTGCTTCGGTTTTTGCATCTAAGAAAATTGCTTCACTTGGCGCGATCATTGCTTGTAATTTTTTCTTTAACTCTTCATCACCAAGTTCGGCAGCATCAACATTAAAAACATAAATAAATGGTTTGGCCGTTAACAATTGCAGTGGACGCAATGCTTCTTGATCTAAATTGCTTGCTGAGATTAATTTGCCGGCACCTAAAAGTTCTTGCGCTTTTTTTGCTTCTTCTAATTCCACAATTTTTTCTTTTTGTAAGCGAACTTCTTTTTCTAATCTTGGAATTGCTTTCTCAAGAGTTTGTAAATCAGCGAGCGCAAGTTCGGTGTTGATAGTTTCGATATCTGAAACTGGATCAACCTGGCCATCCACATGTACTACATCGCCATCGCTGAAAACTCGAACAACTTGGCAGATCGCATCTGCTTCGCGGATATTGGCAAGAAATTTGTTGCCAAGTCCAGCACCTTCTGAGGCGCCTTTCACAATGCCGGCAATATCAACAAATGAGACCGCGGCTGGAATTAATTTCTCAGAGCTAAAGACAGTTGCCAGCTGCGCCAAACGCGCATCTGGAACGCCGACCACCCCAACATTGGGTTCAATCGTGGCAAAGGGGTAATTCGCCGCCAAGACCTGGTTTTTGGTGAGCGCGTTAAAAAGGGTCGACTTACCCACATTTGGCAGACCGACGATTGCAATGGATAGGCTCACGAGGAGTAGAGCCTACGGGGCTTTGTCACCCCTTCCTGCCACGATGTGCTCATGGAGCTTTGGATATCACTGATCGCCCTTCTCATTGGGCTAACTCTGGGGATTGCGCTCGGGTTTTTGCTGGCCCAGCGTCGGCAAAGATCCAGTACAGCCAGTACAGATGGTGGTTTAACCTCATCTGAAGCCAGCGCATTAAATGGTCAGCTTGCACTTTTACAATCCCAAAATAAACAGTTGCAAGGCGAGGGCGAGCGGGCAATCCGTTTAGATGAATCCTTAAAAGCAGTGACTGCGCAGATGCAAGTGCTCTCGACCCAAGCGCAAGATCTGCAATTAAATGTCACTAAATCAAATAGTGCGATGTTTGAACAGATTGAAAATATGGGAAAACAAAATGATTCACTGGTACGCGAAACTGCAAAATTGGCTGGGGCGCTAAGTAAATCCCAAACCCGCGGCCAATATGGCGAAGCCCAACTTGAAATGTTATTAGAAGGTGCTGATTTAAAGGAAGGCATTCACTTCGAACGGCAATCTTATAAAAATTCCGGTGGTGAAATTACTCGACCTGATGTAAAAATCTTGATGCCGGGTGGAACTGAAATATTTGTTGATTCAAAATTTCCATTTGAAAGATTTTATGAAGGTTCTATAACTGAAGATCTGGTTGAGCGCGCCCGCTTAATGAAAGCACATACTGAAGATCTAGTTGGCCATGTAAATGCACTTGCAAAACGGGAGTATCAAGAAGGTGAGAGTTCCCCGAATTTTGTGGTTCTCTTTGTTCCTTTTGAATCAATCCTTTCAGAAGCATTGCAAGCAGATGAGTTGTTGTTGCAAAAAGCATTTGCGAAAAATGTGGTAATTGCTACTCCAACAACAATGCTGGCTCTACTTCGTACGATTCGATACGGATACGATCGCCAAGATCTTGCCCAAAATGCTGAAGAGATCCGCGAATTAGCTGGAAAATTATTAAAACGCATTGGTAAAGTCCATGAAAAAATAGAGGTGCTTGGCGAGCGAATCAAATCAAGTGAGCGAGCATTTAATGATTTAGTTGCGACCTCTGAAAATCATTTGATGGTTCCGGCGCGAAAGATGATGAAATTAGGCGCACCTTCCACAAGATCTATTGGTGAGATCGTTGAAATTGATAGCGAAGTTCGGCAAATCAAAGGTAGTGCTGCGCTGGAGAGTTCAGTTATGAATGAGTTAGATTTTGAGAGCGAAAGTAGTGATGCAGAATGAAAATTAACCTTCCTAAAAATTTAAATTTACCTAAAGTTTCAGGGCTAGAGAATTTACCAAAAGTACAGGGCCGTGGATTAACGTCACCTGGAATAATTGCAATGCAGATTTTATTTATCTTTTTTGTTTCTACAATTGAAATTTTCTTTGGTGATGAGCCTGCGATTTTTACTGGATTAACCCTTTGGTTCCTGCTTTACGCTGCAATCAATATTGGTCGGAAAGGGACGCTATTTACCGCAGTAGTTTGGTTGCCAATCACTCTAACCTCGACGTTACTCTTCACATTGGCAACAGTAGGTGGAAAAGGAGTTGCACCTACTAAATTAGGAATTGCCTTACTTACTTCCCTGGCCCGGTTAGCGCCATATTTATTATTAGTAACAATTATTGGCTGGGCGATTTACTATTTCAAAGAAGTTAAGCCTGGGCAGCGCGCAGATCTTTCCTAAGTTCTACCGGCAAAGAAAAGAGCAGATGCTCCTCCATCTTGGTAACAACTTCGACATCGCCAAACCCGCGTTTTTTCAACTCTACTAGCAAATCTTCTACCAAAATCTCAGGGACTGATGCACCACTTGTGACACCAACAGTATTTACGCCAACAAACCATTCATCTTTAACCTGCGAGGCGTAATCAATTAAATATGAAGCCTTTGTGCCCGACTCTAGAGCAACCTCTACCAAGCGAACTGAGTTTGAAGAGTTTGTCGAACCTACAACCAACAATAAATCGCAATTCGCAGCTATCTCTTTTACCGCTAACTGCCTATTTTGAGTTGCATAACAGATGTCATCACTTGGCGGTGCCTGCAGTAATGGAAAACGTTTTTTAAGTGCTTCTACAGTTATCATGGTTTCGTCAACGCTTAATGTGGTTTGCGAAAGCCAAATCAACTTACTTTCATCTTTTACTACAACTTTTTCAACAGCGGCTAAACCATCAATCAAGATCACATTGTCCGGCGCTTCACCGGCAGTTCCCTCAACTTCTTCGTGGCCTTCATGTCCGATTAAGAGAATTTGATAATCCTCAGATGCAAATCGGCGTACTTCATGATGAACCTTGGTAACTAGCGGACAGGTCGCGTCAATAGTTTTGAGTGATCTAGCTGCCGCTTGTTCGTGCACAGCAGGTGAAACACCATGAGCTGAAAAAATTACGGTCTGACCTTCAGGAACTTCATCAGTTTCATCAACAAAGATCGCACCTCGTGCTTCAAGGGTTTGAACTACATGGATGTTATGGACGATCTGCTTTCGCACATACACAGGTGCGCCATATAGATCGAGCGCTTTGGTAACTGTGACAACTGCTCGATCGACGCCAGCGCAATATCCGCGTGGAGCAGCAAGCAGTACCTTTTTGCTCGCGACTGTTTCGACCACCGGACTCATCTTCCAATCATATTGTGAGTGCGCCCAGATACCCTTATCAAATGAGTGATGAGCAGCTCGACCCAGGTGATGACCTTGCCCCCTTATCTGTTCGTGTGGTTTCTCAACAAATTGGCGATTACTTAGGTCGCCTTGGCGCTGTCTGGGTCGAAGGTGAAGTGGCAGAAGTAACTTTGCGCCCGGGTTCGGCGATGGCATTTATTAGATTAAAAGATACGAGCGCTGATATTTCCTTGCAAGTGACTTGCCACAGATCTCTCCTTGAAAATGGCGAACCACTCCCTCCAAACGCAAGGATTGTCGCTTACGCAAAAGTTAATTGGTATGCGGTGCGCGGAACTCTTTCACTTATGGCCCGTGAAATCCGGCAGGTTGGAATCGGTGAATTACTTGCCCGCTTAGAAGCACTCAAAACATTATTAGCAAGTGAAGGTTTGTTTGCATTAGACCGAAAAAAAGAGTTGCCGTTTCTACCGCGAAAGATCGGGTTAATCTGTGGGCGAGCAAGTGCGGCTGAAAAAGATGTTGTTGAAAATGTCTTGCGCAGATGGCCTGGTATGTCCTTTGAAATTAGAGAAGTTGCGGTCCAAGGAAGTCAGGCTGTTGTTGAAGTTTCCCAAGCATTAAAAGAGTTAGCTAAAGATAGTGAAGTTGATGTCATTGTCATTACTAGGGGCGGTGGATCCTTTGAAGATTTGTTGCCTTTTTCAGATGAATCATTAATCAGATTAGTTGCAACAATTAAGACTCCAATAGTTAGTGCAATCGGGCATGAACAAGATTGCCCGTTATTGGATCTTGTCGCTGATTTCCGAGCATCAACTCCGACAGATGCAGCAAAAAGGGTTGTGCCTAGCCTTGATGAAGAAGTTGAACGTACGCATTTGTTAACACAGAGATTAAATAAGCGAATTAATTCGATAATTGATTTGGAGATCCAGAAAATTTCTGCGCTCGCATCGCGGCCAGTTTTAAAAGATCCACAAGTATTAATTACTTCGAGGGCTGAGGTTACTTTTCAATTATTAAATCGCTCCCGAAAATCTTTTAAAGCGATTTTGCAAGAGGCTCGGACTGAACTCAAAGAGGTACGAGCGCGCGTTCGTTCCCTGTCGCCACAATCCACTCTTGATCGAGGCTATGCAGTTATTCAAAAGGGCAATGGCGATTTAGTACGTAATCCGCGTGATGTAAAAGTTGGCGAATTGGTACAGCTTCGTTTAGCAAAAGGTGAAATAGGTGCACAAATAACAGGTGAGGTTCCAACTAAAGCGGTAATTCAAAAACAGAAAGAGAAAGGGAAGTAATGGCTGATAAGAAAGTTGCAAAAGAGTTGAATTATGAGGCTGCTCGCGATGAACTTGCGAAGGTAGTTGCCGAACTTGAAGCCGGCGGTACCTCACTCGAGGAATCACTTGCTTTGTGGGAACGTGGCGAACAACTAGCAAAAATCTGTAACACCTGGCTCGAAACCGCCAAGAAAAGATTAGATGAGGCGAGTAATTAGTAGCAAGTGAGGCTGCTAAAAAGAGCGTATTCTTGAGCACATGGCTCCAGAATTTCATTACTCAGACCTGCTACCGATTGGGCCAGATGAAACGCAATATCGCTTTCTTGGTAACGAGGGCGTTGAAGTTGTAGCAGCTGCAGGCCGTACCTTTATTACGGTTACACCAGAGGCGATCACAAAACTTACTGAAGAAGCGATCCACGACATCAATCACTATTTACGTCCTGCTCACTTGCAACAACTTAGAAATATCATTGATGATAAAGATGCCTCTGCGAATGATCGATTTGTTGCATTAGATTTGTTAAAAAATGCGAATATCTCTGCCGGTGGAATTTTACCAATGTGCCAAGACACCGGAACTGCGCTGGTCATGGGCAAGAAAGGTCAGCAGGTGTTAACAACTGAACGGGATGAGATTTCAATATCTCGTGGAGTATTCAATGCTTACACAAAATTAAATTTGCGCTACTCGCAACTGGCTCCAATTACCGTTTGGGAAGAAAAAAACACTGGTTCAAATTTGCCGGCCCAAATTGAAATTGCTGCAGATACTTTGCACCCAGATGAATATCAATTTCTCTTTATTGCCAAAGGTGGCGGAAGCGCAAATAAATCATTTTTGTATCAAGAGACTAAAGCTATTCTTAACCCAACATCTTTTATGAGTTGGTTAGAAGATAAATTGGTTTCTCTTGGAACCTCAGCCTGCCCTCCCTACCATTTAGCCATTATTATTGGTGGAACTAGTGCTGAACACACTGTTAAGACGGCGAAGTTAGCAAGTACTAAATATTTAGACTCACTTCCATTGCAAGGTGATGCTAAAACTGGACATGCTTTTAGAGATATTGAATTAGAGGCTCAGGTTCTTGATCTGACTACCAGAATTGGCATTGGCGCCCAATTTGGAGGCAAGTACTTCTGTCACGATGTCCGTGTCGTACGTTTACCTCGACATGGTGCATCACTTCCAATTGCAATTGCGGTTTCCTGTTCTGCAGATCGCCAAGCGTTGGCAAAAATTACTAAAGAGGGCATTTTTATTGAGAAGTTAGAGCGAGATCCAGCAAGGTTTTTGCCAGAAACTACCGACCAACATCTTGATGATGACGTAGTTAAGATCAATTTAGATCGGCCGATGAAAGAAGTTCTTGCTGAACTTTCAAAATATCCAGTAAAAACTCGACTTTCACTAAGTGGCACACTTGTAGTCGCCCGAGATTTGGCTCATGCAAAATTAAAAGAGTTGCTCGATTCCGGTAAACCACTTCCTGATTACATTCTTAATAACGCGGTCTATTACGCAGGTCCGGCCAAGACTCCTGAGGGTTTTGCATCAGGTTCTTTTGGCCCAACTACTGCCGGACGTATGGATTCATATGTTTCCCAATTTCAAGCAGCTGGTGGATCAATGATTATGTTGGCAAAAGGAAATCGATCAGCAGCAGTTACTAATGCTTGCAAAACTTATGGTGGATTTTATTTAGGATCCATTGGTGGTCCGGCTGCAAGGTTGGCCCAAGATTGCATTAAGAAAGTTGAAGTGCTTGATTATGAAGATTTAGGAATGGAAGCTATTTGGAAGATTGAGATTGCAGATTTCCCGGCATTTATTGTTGTTGATGACAAAGGAAATGATTTCTTCGCAGAGCGTCAAACGACTGTTTCAATTGGCAAACGTCCCGAATAAATAATTTACTTAAGATTATTTCTTAATACATATTTATGCGGTAGAAAGTACGCAAAGCTTTGCATGGTGTTTGGTAACGGACCTTGATGTACTTCAATCCCCAACTCATCTGAGTAATTGGATTGGTGCGCCAATCTGATCCAATCGATTCATACTTAGTTGCCGGATAAGCCTGCGGGATTCCGTGCGCTCCGGTGACTTTGTTCCGCGAGCGGTAGTTCCATCTACTTTCCTTGGTCCAAAGTGTGTTGAGGCAGGTGTATTGAGCGGCTCCCCAGCCATATTTGTCTTGAGCCATCGCTTTCCCAACACTTCGCGCCCCTTTGGGGGTTTTGGCTTTCTCCACCAATTTCAAAGCGTTGAGAGCACCTGCAATAGTGGAGGGTGTCACCCGGCTGGTGGTTGGCACCTTGGTTGAGATCAACAAGGCCGGAGTCGGCTGTGGCTCGACAACAACCGGGGCCAATTCGGTTGCCGCCGGAGTGCCTGCTGAATCAACTGGCTGATCTGGTTGAGTTGGTTGAGTTGGTTGAGTTGGCTCCACATTTAAATTTGCGGGTGGAGTTGCTGTCGCCGAGGCATTAACTAAAACTTCTTTAGGTGAACTTTCATCCCCAATTGCCGGCGCCGAGAACAGGAGGGTTGGCAAAAGTGCAAAAGCTAATCCGCGGGCGATATTGCTATGCATCTTTTACACCTCCCAATTCTTCTAACCTTTTTACTTCTTCCGTTTTACTTCTTGATATCCGACCTTTGCCGGACAACGCCCCAAACTAGCCACCAATTTTCATGGCAATTTGGTGGGGGGAAGGCTCTACCATCCCAAACTAGGCCCCTTAGCGGTCAAATCTAAATGGCCTTTTTTCTCTGTGAGTTTCCCTAAAATTAACCTGTGGAAAAGTGTTTCCGCAGGTCAACGCCTTTTGGCTCAATATATGAGAGATAGCCGACATTCCTGACCTCCCCTAATTTTCGATATCACGGAACTGCCAATAGGGGGCTACATTGGAGATAACTTCCTTGAAGGAGGGCTGATTAATTTGGAAATTATCTTTCACACTCGAAAAGCTGCGATCGCGGCAGATTTTAAAAAAATAGCAACTGAAAAAATCAATTCGTTGCAACGACTGCATGTAAAAGTTGATCGAATTGAAGTTGAAGTGATTCATGAAGGAAATCCAAGCCAAGGTAAACGCTCGCACACCGTCATCATCACCTCACATGGCGCCGGTCCTTTACTTCGTGCCGAAGCTGCCGCCTTCAATGACCTAGCCGCTTTTGATGAGGCGATCCGCAAGGTCGAATTACAGATACGCAAAAGGCATGAGCGATCAGCTGACCACAACCACCAGAGCCTGAAGGCGATCCCGGCTGACCCTGATTTGCTCTAGTTTCCCCATTGTCCTTTAGCCATGAGTCACACTCACTGGCTTGGGCATACCAGTCGTCTGAAGAAGGCCACGCCCCTGACTGGAAGGGTAGGTATTGCCTACTTAACCCGGTAACCCGCTGGGCATTTGGGGGCGGTGCCAGAGAGTTTCCGCGTTAATTTACCCTTAGTACAGGTAATTGTTTTTACAATTTTTTTCACAACTTTTTTGGCAACTGCCTCTTTAACTGGTTCCGCAATAGTTGTAGTCGTCACTACCGGTTCAACAATTTTTTCTTGAGTTAGTTTTACTCGAATAGTTGGTTGCGAGTATTGAAAACCATTAGCAGATAGTTTGATAAACCCATTGCTTTCATTTAGAAAACTTGTTTCAACCGTTGTTTTTTCAGAGGTGCTTATAACTGAGATTGATGCTTTGAGTGGGGCTTTAGAAAAACCGTACATACACCTTGCAACTTGTGAATTCATAACTAAGTCATAACTTCCAAGCAAATTTTCCCCTGTAGAAGTTAAATGCGGCGCAGCTACTTTGTACTCCAAAGATTGTGAATCAGTATTAAAGACAGGCGGACCTGATGAATACATAGATGCATTTGTAGTTACTAAACCAGCAATTCCACTTTCAAGTTTTGTGCATCTTTCCACATCACCTTTAGCGTCACCATCGATTGTTGAGATAGCCCATGCTGATGGCATTGCAGCAGCACGATCTCCGAGCAGTGGTAACCAACTTTTTAACTCTGCCAAAGTGTCATCGGTAAAAAGTGAGTTTGTGTCATTTAATACCGAAGTCAGAGCCAAATCTCCATTCATCGGCGCGAAATAAGAAGAGCCATATCTTGGAACTTTGGAGTATCGAGCTTTCAAATCTTCGGGCAGCGAGACTGTATCGACCCAACCAAATACTGTAGGTACCTTAATTGGCTTGGCCATAACAGAAAAATTCATCAATCCGTCTTTAATCTCACTGGTGATTTCAGGAGTGCTAAACCTTCCATGCCACCAACCTGTGAGTTGATTTTTAAATTTCGCGCTAAAACCAAACGATACATCTGCAGGAAAAGTTTGAACGGTAAGGCATTTTGTTGTGGTAGCAAATTGGCAGGCAGGATCAATGCTATTTCCATTAATCATGTTGTAAGAGGTATAGGTCGGCAAATCTATTGAGATTTTGCTCGGAGAAAAATTCCCTGTAGTTATTGCGACCGGAAAAATCCCTGCCCTGGTTCGCCCAATCACGAAAACTGAGCCATTTCCGCTACCTTGCATTTCAACTTTTAACATGTATTTATCGCCGCCAGCATGAGGGGCTTCAGGTATTGAAAAAATTAATGGTGGTCCACCTGTTGGTAATCCCTTTGTTGAATCACCAGCGAAATCATAAATTAATGAACTTTCAATTGGTCCTTCATAATTTACTTTCAACTCTTTGCCCGCGGCGTTTCGAGCCGACATTCCAGTTACGCATTCACTTGTAATTTTCTCACTGCAAAGTTGCAAGTTCGCACTCATTTGTTGAACTACTGCTTTTGCACAAAGTGGGTCAGAAAAAGATTTACAAGCGGTAACGCTTTCCACCTTATCTTTACTGCCATCTAGTGAAATAAAATAAGACGAAAATCGTAATAGCTCTAAAGATTGCTGAACTAAAATTCCATATTGACCAGGTTTTGAAGGTGCGGTGCGCTTCCATTGTTCATCAATTGGTTTAGTCACTTCGCCTAATGCCGGAGTTTGCAATGAAATTAGCAGGCTGGCCGTAAGTAAGGTGATGGCTACTTTTTTCAGGCTCACCACCGGGCACCTCATTACTGCAGCAGAATGGCTACGTAGTTCATAAGGATACTTGAATTATGCGGTTGGGCTGATGGCAAATGGAAAATTGGAACTTAAGTGAATAGAACTAGGAATCTCAGATCTCCTCAAATCCGACCTTTAAGTAACCCAATATGTGTAAAAAAGGTTGATTTTTGATTTCGCATTGCGAGGCACCAAGCCTGCGTTTACCCTTAGGGCTTATTGATTGATCATTAAGGAGCCCAAGTGAAATATAAATCAGTAAAGGGTTTACTCACAAATGATGAGTCACTCATCCCTGCTACTTTTATCGATAAACTTGAAGATATTTTGCATGGTTTTCTTGGAATAGTTTTATTTGTTATTTCAGTCTTGGCTGCGGGTTATTCCTTGCTGCGCTTGATTGAAACTCGACCATTTTTCCCAGTCGGAATGATTCAAGCAATTAATGACATTCTTTTTGTGGTAATTATTCTAGAGCTGATGCGAACTGTAATCGTGCGATTTACTGATGGAATTTTTCAACTGGATAACTTCTTAATTATTGGCGTAATCGCAGCAGTCCGACATATCCTCACGGTCGGAGCATCCCTTACCATGGAAAAAGAGAAGACAACCGAGTTTTTTAATCGCGCGCTAATTGAAATGGGCGTCAATACTGGTATCGTCTTAACGCTGGTCTTTGCACTATTTTTATCTCGTGCGGCACGCGCAAGAAGCGCTGCAAAGTAGCGTTAAATATTTAACCGCATACTTAGGAACTCTTGCTGGTGGCTCGAGGAAGCGTGCGCAAATCTTTATTTTTTAGGGTTTGAAAATGCGGGTCCTAAAATCGAGGCGATGTCCAAGACATTTAATCCAATTAACTCGGCCATGGCATTTCGTGCTTTGCTAGCCTGTCGATTGCAAATCGCATTCGCGACTTTTTCATGCTCCTCAATTCTTCTTCCATGTCCTATCCCCACGGTTACTTCCACACTTAGCCGCAATACTGATTCAATTGCGACCCCAATCTGAACCAATATGTCGTTGTGGGTAGATTGCATAATTGTTCTGTGGAATTTCAGGTCTACTTCAATAAAAGCAAGTTCATCATCTTTCGCGTAATTCAATTCTCTAGTAAGTGCAGCAATAAGTTGGAGCTCGGGGTCGCTGGCTCGTTCGGCAGCGAGTGCACAGGCTGCTGGCTCAATCATGGATCGAAGGTCCGTCAGATCTCGTAAAAATTTTGGATCAAAATCTTGCCCAATTCTCCAAAATAGAATTTCTGGATCTAGAAGTTGCCACATGGAACTCGGCAGTACCTGTGTTCCACGTTTAGGGCGGGTTTCAACCAACCCTTTGGCCGCCAACACCCGAATGGCCTCTCGGATAACGCCTCGCCCGACGTCAAGTTTTTCAACAAACTCTTCCTCGAAGGGCAGGATCTCCCCGACGGCATATTTGCCGTTAACGATGTCGCGGCCGATGAGGGCTACCACCGCAGCATGGTTTAGCCGAGCGGGGGTAATGGAAGTTTCAGTGCTCACTCGGACTCCATTTCTATTGATTCATAGCAGGGCAGCGCGGCTATAAAATATCTGTGGGCTAAATAACTTGTCGGATGTTATCAGTTGTGCACTGACCTGTGCTGATGGAGTTTTAGCGGCTGATTGCTCACTTTTACGCCTATCGATCGCCCATGGGGAAAACGAATAATTAATTAGTCGTACATATTGACATTGGGGTTGGTTTCCGCTTTTCTTACCACGCGAGCAAAAATAATCTTTGTCCGCGGATAAAACCGGATAAAACTCAATAAAAAATGTTTCACTCGGACGCGTGCCTGCCGCCCGTTTAAATATAGAGATTAGGGGTATTTAGGTGAAGAAAACTTCGAAAGGTGCCGTGCTCTCGACGTTAGTTGCGCTAACTATGATCGGCAGCACCGTTGTAGCACCAGCATCATATTCCGCAACAAAACCCGCTTGGCCATCTCAGACTGCCAAACTGAAGGGCGTCACTCTTACGATGTGGTGCGCAGCCGCGTCTTTGGCAATTCCGAAGTCAGTGATTTCTAGCTTCGAGAGAGCTACTGGGGCAAAGATTAAAGTTGTCACAATTCCAGATCCATACGAATCTCCAGTGCTAGCCAAGATCGCAACTGGTGACAAACCAGATGTCGCCTTCTGGGCGCCAACAGTATCTGGGCTCACCAGCATTAACGCGAAAGCTAACTTGCTCCCGCTAAATGATGCCCCTTGGATCAGTTCGGTAGATCCTGCGCTTCGGGATGTATTTGGCCTGCTTGGGAAAACTCGTTACGCCGCTTTGATCGGTACACCGAACCTAGTTGGCATGTTCTACAACAAGGAAGCCTTTGCTAAAGCTGGTATCACTACTCTCCCAAAGAACTTTACAGAGATGACTGCTGCTGGAGTTAAGTTGAAGGCCGCAGGCATTACTCCGTTTTACGACGCTGCCAAGGATGCTTGGCCAACTCAATTCATGGTGCAGAGCTTGCTCGGAGATGCTGCAAAATCAGGTTGGTACCAAAAGTTGAACTCACGTGAAGCCAAGTTCACGGACCCGACCTTCATCAATGCAGTGACTACTTATAAATCTCTTATCGATCAAGGTTTATATAACTCTGATATCAAAAGTGGCACTTTTGCAGCCCAGACGACAGCGCTATTAAAGGGTGATGTAGCGATGGTCAATCAGGGAAGCTTCTTAGGTCCAGCACTTTTGGCAGAAGCTGGTAACGACGCGGCCATTCTCGACGCAAAGATTGGCTATTTCGGTATTTCTCCTACTAGCAATTTGACGTTGTCGCTTCCCGGCCAAACCGATGCGATAGTCGCATTCAAAACCGGTAACGCCAAACGTGAAGCTGCCACTAAGCAATTCCTTGCATACTGGATGGGCAAAGGCTACGCAGCCTTCCTCGATGACCGGAGCTACATCTCACTTCAACCAAAAGTTGCTTCGCCATCTACGGTTCCAAAACTCTTTATTCAGGTCGCCAGCGGATTGAAAAATTCCGTGGGTGCAATCCAGTCGCAGGCCCTTGCGACTCCTGACATTCACGTCTATCTCAGCAACATGATCAACGGAACGATGACCGTTCAAGAAGTTGCACAAGCTATGCAGACGCAATTCGAGCAATTGGCAAAGGCCCAAGGCGCGAAAGGCTTCTAGGTAAGCGTTAGGTGGGCTTTATAAGAGTTATTCTTATGAAGCCCACTTAACTATCTCGAATACGGCCAAGCATTACAATTTTCAGGGGACGATCAAATGAATGCCGGTGCCAAAGTTAAATTACTTCTGAAAAGACCTCGAATCAACGCGGCGGCTAAAGCGCACTCAACTCATCCAATCTGGTTTATTGTTCCTGCTTTTTTCTTTTTAATAATTTTCTTCATTGTGCCAACGGTTTTAAATTTCGTCTACTCGTTCACGGACTGGTCAAGTTTTAAAACAGAAGTTAATTTTTCAGGGTTTAGTAATTTCACTCAATTGTTTTCAAGTGGCAATCTCGTGGCAGATTTGCGCATCACAATTCTTTACGCAGTTCTGGTCGCAGTTTTTCAGAATCTTTTCGGGTTTGCTCTCGCACTTTTACTCGAACGAGATACGCTCCTAAACCGAATTGCTAGGGCAGCTTTTTTTATTCCGGTCATCATGTCGGCTTTAGCAGTCGGTTATGTTTTTCAAGCAGTACTAGAACCAAAGGGCCCCGTGAACTCGCTTTTCAGTTTTATTTTGGGTCGACCTGTTGAAATCCCATGGTTATATGACACCTCATGGACAATTGTCGTTGTCTCTGTAATTCACGCCTGGAAATGGATGGGTTTGGCGATGCTGATTTTTCTCGCCGGCCTAAAGACCATCGATGGTGAAGTACTAGAAGCAGCACGCATCGATGGTGCCTCCTGGTTTCAAACGCTTCGCACGATTCGGTTTCCACTCCTCGCGCCGGCGATAACTTTTAACGTCGCAACTTCGTTGCTTGGTTCAATGAATAGTTTTGACATCGTTCAAGCAACAACTCAGGGCGGCCCCGGTGGAACAACGGAGCTGCTTAACATCTATATCGTTAGAGCTTTTGGTCAAGGACTATTCGCGCAAGCAACGGCAATGAGTTTGGTTCTCCTCATCATGGTGATGGTCTTGGCATTTCCACTCATTTGGTCTCTACGCAAGAGAGAACAAATCCTGTGATAAAAAATTCTGAAGCTTCGGTCTAGCTGATGCTAATCAACGCACTACAACGCCCATCGCGAATCTTCCAGCCACTCGCAGTTCTGCTCACTATGATTTTTTCGCTTGGTGTGCCGTTTTGGGCCATCATTGTCACGGCTGGTAAATCAGCAGTTGAAGCGCGGCAACCTAACCTGGCGCTACCAAGCCAGTGGGAGTTTGGCAAAAATATTTCCACCACATTTAGCGAAGGCAATATGGGTGTCGCTTCGCTTGGAAGTCTTCTCCTATTAATTCCATCTGTCTTCGGAGTTCTGCTGCTTGGAGCCATGGCATCTTGGGTATTAGCGCGGCGGAAAACCCGTGGCCTTTCGATCGCGTACACGATCGGCATCAGTGGCGTGATTGTTCCGCCCGCCATCGTCCCGATTGTGCTCTTGCTAAAACAGATCGGCCTGCAAGGTACTCCGCTCGGATTAATCGGCGTCTACATCGGTATGTATATGTCCACCGTAATTTTTTTCATCACGGGATTTATTCGAACGATTCCCATAGAACTTGAGGAGGCGGCTCGCGTAGACGGCGCGAATCCGATGAGAGTCTTCTTTCGAATCATCTTTCCTCTACTCGGGCCAGTCATTGCGACCGCGACAATTCTGGTTTCATTGTTTATCTGGAACGACGTTTTCTACGCACTATTTGTTGTTGGCGGACGTCTCGATACGTTGCCATTGAACTTATATCAAGTCGCAAGTTCCGGGCTGTACCTACAGAATTGGAATTTAATCTTTTCTTATATTCTTCTCATGACGCTTCCGATGCTGCTCGTCTTCATTTTCGCGCAACGTCGAATTATTTCAGGTGTTACAAGTGGAGCAGTCAAGTAATTCACATCGCAGAAAACTTAACCCATCACCGTCCCACTACTTTCAGAGTTAAATTGGCGCTTACGCGAAAAAACTCCCATGTTGATCTCATTTCCCGTATGTCCACAGTGCACCCGCACCGGCTCAACATCATGTTTTCGACCCGCTTCAACTTCTGAGATCAGTTGGCACATAATCTTGCCCACCATAGGAGCATTCTTAAATTGATTTCCGCTTGTTCCAATCGCTACATAAAAACCATCAAGATCAGTTTGATCATAAATTGGAGTCCAATCAGAGGCGACGTCATAGACTCCAACAATTCCTAATGGTGT
>CAEZXH010000011.1_pt1 | contig 24811 bp, 28 predicted proteins | sample 7265201 | NCBI WGS metagenome assembly CAEZXH01 (sample SAMEA6813903, study PRJEB35770) | freshwater metagenome | biome: Freshwater; feature: Freshwater reservoir; material: water | place: Czech Republic | collected 2015-11-04 | depth 0.5m m | reverse complement strand
GGCGCATCTGGTGTAAGTGTGGGCACTGCAAGTTTTAATGATCCAAGTGCTGCCCCCCGCATTCAGAATGAGTTAGCAGCCTTAATTGAGCAACGTGGATTTAATTCGGTCGCAGAGGCTGTGGGATATGCGCACAGAGATTAAAAAAAGAGTAGGGCGCCGATAACATGAGTGATAGAGCCCCTATAGTTTTAGCGTTAGACACAACAGATCAACAAACCGCCTGTGATTGGGCCTACCAAGCACAGGATTCAATTCAAGTTGTAAAAGTTGGGCTGGAGTTTTTCTTGAGTAATGGAGCAGATGGAGTTGCTGCAATTCGCAAAGCGGCGCCATCCTTGAAATTTTTCCTAGATTTAAAACTTCACGATATTCCGAACACTGTAAAAGGTGCCGCATTGGCAGTTGAAAAGTTAAACCCAGATTTCTTAACGGTGCATGCATCTGGAGGGTTACAAATGATTGCGGCTGCCGTGCAAGCGTTACCAAATTGCCAAATAACTGCAGTTACAGTTTTAACTTCGATCTCTCCAGAACAATTATTTAAACTAGGTCTTGGCGATGACCCATCTGTTGCGTCGCTAGCCTGGGCAACACAAGCGGTTGAGGCTGGCGCGAAAGCGATTGTGACCTCACCTCAAGAGGTTGCAAATTTACGTAAAAATTTGCCATCGGAGATTAAATTGATCACCCCTGGAGTGCGCCCGCTGGGAAGCGATCAAGGTGACCAGGCTCGGGTAGCCACCCCAGTTGAAGCGTTGCAAAATGGTGCCGATTTGGTAGTAATTGGACGGCCAATTACCGCTGCCACCATTGGGGTAAGCGCTAGTGCCGCGCAAATTGCGAAGCAAATTCAAGATGCTGGATTTAACGATCCTCGGTAGATTTCCCGTATGGCTCTTCCAGTACTTACTCCAGAACAACGTGCTCAGGCTTTGGCGAAAGCTGCAGTTGCGCGCAAAGAGCGGGCTGAAATTAAGGGACGATTGAAAAAAGGCGAGCTTTCCTTAGCGCAAGTTATTCAATCAGGACAACAAATCGAGAGCGTGGGAAAGATGAAAGTTATCGCGCTGATCGAATCTCTCCCTGGCGTAGGCAAAGTCAGAGCAAAATCGGTAATGGAAAAAATTGGGATTGCAGACAGCCGCAGAATCCGTGGTTTAGGTATTCATCAAATTAGAGAATTGACTGCGCATTTTAATTTGAGTTAACCGTTACGATTGGTATATGAAGTTAATCGTTCTCTCAGGTCCTGGGGGAGTAGGTAAATCCACGGTAATTTCATATTTGCGGGCTAATGAGAGCAAAGTCTGGGTAAGCGTCTCGGCTACGACCAGATCCCCTCGTGCAGGGGAGAGTAATGGAATTGATTACTACTTTTTATCGGATGCAGAGTTTGATAAGTGGATAGCCGAAGATAAATTTTTAGAGTGGGCAGATTTTGCTGGTGCCCGATACGGAACACCCAAACAATTTGTTGATCAACATTTAAAAGATGGTAAGAGCGTACTTTTAGAGTTAGAAATATCTGGAGCCAGACAAGTTCGGGCTAAAAACCCCGAAGCCTTATTGGTATTCCTGGCCCCGCCATCTTGGGAGGAGTTAGCCGAACGGCTCTTGAAACGTGGCACCGATTCCGAGGAAAGACGGATCTCCAGGCTGGCATTGGCTCGGGCTGAAATGGCCGCCCAAGGGGAGTTTGACCTGACTTTGATAAATACCAGCGTCGAAGAGGTTGCGCAGAGGCTGATATCCTTGGCACTTGATTAGCCGGTAAATCTAGATGTATTTGATCTAGCGGATCTACTTGAGGAGTTTTCAGTGCAAGCAAGCGATGGAATCACAAATCCGCCTATTGATGAATTGTTGGACAAAGCCGGATCTAAATACAATTTGGTGATCTTCTCAGCTAAGCGCGCCAGACAGATCAACGCTTACTATTCGCAACTTAGCGAAGGTTTACTTGAATACGTTGGGCCGCTAGTTGAAACCCATGTTCACGAAAAACCTTTATCAATTGCTTTCCGTGAGATAAACGAAGGTTTGGTAACTCTAGAGCCTTTAGATCCAGTCGAAGCTCAAGCGTAGTAAGTAAAAATCATGCGTTCCCCACGCAAAATAATTTTAGGTGTTTCGGGCGGAATTGCGGCGTACAAATCTGCTGAACTTTTACGGCGATTACAAGATCGTGGCTTTGAAATCACTGTTATCCCAACCCCAGCATCATTAAATTTTGTTGGTGTCGCAACATGGGAAGGCTTGTCTGGTAATCCAGTACAAAGTGATTTATGGCAAAATATTTCTCAAGTGCCACATGTAAATTTAGCAAAAAATAACGATGCGATTTTGATTGCCCCTGCTACTGCAGATCTAATTGCTAAATTGGCTATGGGTCGGGCAGATGATCTTTTAACAACAACAGTTCTTTCCGCTGATGTTCCAAAGATTCTTGTTCCAGCGATGCATCCGAATATGTGGCTCAATCCGGCAACTCAAGCCAATGTTAAATTGTTAAAAGAGCGCGGATTTTATATTTTAGAGCCATCTGTTGGACCGCTAACAAGTGGAGATACCGGCATTGGGCGATTTCCAGAGAGTTTTGAAATCATAGATTTCTTTTTAACAAGCATCGGCAGTAAATCTGATTTATTAGGTAAGAAGGTATTAATTACGGCTGGTGGTACCCGTGAAGAGATAGACCCAGTTAGATTTATTGGAAATCGTTCATCAGGCAAACAGGGTTACGCCTTGGCAAATGCTGCCGCTGCTCGTGGTGCGACCGTGGTTTTAATCTCGGCGAATGTTTCGCTTGAAGATCCAATCGGAGTTGAGGTTATCAAAGTTAATACCGCCTTGGAGATGGGCGATAAGTTATTTGAATTAGCACGCGATCAAGATTTAATCATGATGAGCGCTGCTGTTTCGGATTTTCGCGTAGCGGATAGAAGTGAAAGTAAGATCAAAAGAGATGGATCACAGCTTAAACTTGAGTTAATAGAAAACCCAGATCTCATAGCAACTATTGCATTAAAAGATAGACCGAATCGGCAAAATCAAACAATTATGGCTTTTGCGGCAGAAACTTCGATTTCAATTGATCAAGCAAAAGCGAAATTACTCCGAAAAGGGGTAGATCTTCTCTTTCTCAATGATGTTTTAAATCAAGATGTCTTCGGCTCTGAAAGCAATGGGGGTTACTTGCTGGATTCTGCAGGGGTAATCGCTCAACTTCCTTATCAATCCAAGGACACGCTAGCCGAACATTTGCTGGATTTAGTAGTAAAACGACTAGATTAGCGCAGTGCCAAATCGCCTTTTCACCTCCGAATCTGTTACCGAAGGCCACCCTGACAAGATGGCTGACCAAATTTCAGATGCGATTCTGGACAGCTTTCTAGCTCAAGATCCCAAATCACGTGTAGCTGTTGAAACACTTTTAACAACTGGGCAGATCCACATTGCAGGTGAGGTAACAACAACAGCCTCCCCTGATTTAATGTCATTAATTCGCAGTGTGGTATTCGATATTGGATATACCTCAAGTGATGTTGGATTTGATGCACAATCTTGCGGGATTAGTATTTCCTTAGGAAAGCAATCTCCAGATATTGCCCAAGGCGTGGATGACGCTTTTGAAAGACGCAGTGACTCATCAGTAGATCCATTAGATTTACAAGGAGCCGGCGACCAAGGTTTAATGTTTGGATACGCGTGCAATGACACCCCAGAGTTAATGCCACTACCTATTGCAATGGCACATAGGTTGGCAGAGCAACTTGCCAAAGTCCGCAAAAATGGAACGCTTGGGTATTTACGACCAGATGGAAAAACACAAGTGACTATTGAGTATGACGGACATCGCCCGGTTCGGCTCGACACCGTTGTTGTTTCAACCCAACATGATGAAGGTGTAGATCTAGAAAAGGTTTTGCATAAAGATTTAATGAGAGAAGTTATTGCACCAGTTCTTGAAATGTACGAACTGCCAAGTAAAAATATTAATGCTTACATAAATCCAACTGGACGGTTTGTGGTTGGCGGACCAATGGGTGATGCTGGCTTAACCGGTCGGAAAATTATTGTTGATTCATATGGCGGAATGGCCCGTCATGGTGGTGGTGCATTTAGCGGTAAAGATCCTTCAAAAGTCGATCGATCGGCTGCGTACGCTATGAGATGGGTTGCTAAAAATGTGGTTGCGGCCGGATTAGCAGATCGGTGTGAAGTCCAGGTTGCTTATGCGATTGGTAAAGCAAAACCTGTTGGTCTTTTTGTGGAAACTTTTGGAACAAGTGCACTTTCTGAGGAAAAGATTCAGAGTGCAGTTATGGAAATATTTGACCTTAGACCTGCGGCAATTATTCGCGATTTGAATCTATTGCGCCCGATTTATCGGAAAACAAGTAGCTATGGTCATTTTGGGCGCGAACTGCCAGAGTTCGCTTGGGAACAAACAAATAGAGCAACGGAGTTACGCAGCGCTTTAGGATTGTGAGTTACAGGTGGCGCAAGTACCAAAAGCCTTAACATTAGTTAGACAAAGGGCGCCTAAAACACCGGGAAAAGCTGCGAATAACTCCCCAATTGCTCGAGTATTAGTCGATACCGGGGTATTTCACTTAGATCAAGAGTTTGATTTCCTAGTTCCTGAAGAGTTATCGGAAATTGCCAAACCTGGAGTATCAGTTCGGGTTCCATTTAATGGTCGAAAATGTGAGGGATACATCGTAGGTAGAGCCAATAGTTCGGCACATATTGGTCGCATGCAATTTTTAGATAAAGTAAATAATGAAACTCCATTGCTAACATCAAATATATTAAATTTATCGCGCGCAGTAGCCCGTAAATACGCAAGCAATATTATGGATGTTCTACGTTTTGCGCTCCCTTCAGCAGTAAGTTCAGTAAAAGATGTCTCATTAAATTACTCTGAACTGCAACCGAGTAATCATGAAACTATCAAGCATTACCCGCAATCATATTTTGAATCTTTAAAAAAAGGTGAGGCGTCACATGTTATCTGGACCCCTCTTCCCACAACTGAGCCTTTTGAATTGATGGCGGAATTTTGTAAGATACGAAGTGGAAATATCTTGATATTGGTTCCAGATTCCAAGAGTGTTGATAGATGCTTACAAGCATTCCTCGCAAGTGGTATCGGTAAAAATATCTGCACTTGGAGTTCTGAGTTAACCAAAAGCCAACGGTATTCAAATTATCTGGAAATCCTAAAGGGAAATGTCCAGTTAGTCATTGGAGTGCGTGGCGCTGTATTTTTGCCAATCCAAAGTTTGTCATTAATTATCGTTTGGGATGAAGGCAATGACAATTACAGCGAAATCCGGAGTCCAGGGTGGCACGCTCGAGAGGTAGCGATAGAACGTACCAAGCAAGAGGGTTGCTCGCTGCTCTTGGGAAGTTTCTCTCCTTCTTTAATTGCGACAAAATATCTATTAGCTGGTTGGATAAAACCGCTCAATCCAGTTCAACAAATCTTTAAAGAGTACTCACCAAAATTTATTGGGATATCGGAGATTAGTGCTCCAGATCAGCGTGGGCGTATTTCTACTAAAGCTTGGAAAACTATTCAAAGAGGGTTACAGACAGGGCCAGTCTTGGTTCAAGTTCCCTTAAGAGGATATATCCGTTCTTTAATCTGTCAAAAATGTGCAAACCATGCGCGCTGTAAATGTGGCGGAAATTTGATAATCGGATCTGTCAACAAACATATTGTTTGTGGGTTGTGTGGGATTTTCCAATCAGATTGGCAATGTTCATTTTGTGCAGGTCGAACTTTTCGTCATTCTGGGATCGGCGATGAGAGAACTGTTGAAGAGATAGGTAAGGCCTTCCCTGGAATTCCGATTCGTAATTCAAACCAAGGCTCGATGATCTTGGATGAGATAGATGAAACTTGCATAGTTCTCGCCACACCCGGAAGTGAACCGCGGGCGAAAAAAGGGTATGCAGCGATTGTCTTTCTAGATTCTAGAATCTCTCTGGAGCGATCATCAATCAATGCTGAGGAACAAGCGCGTCTGAATTGGTTTTCCGTTAGTGCCCTCGCTGCAAAAAATGCAGAAGTGTTTTTGGATGTAGTCGTATCGGACCTAAATTTTCAAGCTTTATTACGGTGGGATCCTTGGCATGCTGCAAGTAGAGATTTATTGGAACGAATTTCTTTGAATCTGCCGCCTCACTTTAAAGCGGTTAGTGTCATAGGTCCGCACTCAGATGTGCACAATATGGCGTTGGAATTCTCAGGAAAATACTTAGTATCATCGCTTCAATCCACAGATGATATTTATCTTTCCAAGATCATTTTAAGAGGGACGGACCATCAAGCCCAAGAGTTAGTGGAGGATTTACTGAATTATTGCCGGATTAGAAGTGCTCATGGTTTAACGGCTTTGAAGGTACGAGTAGACCCAATTGAACTGTAAAATACCAGTATGAGTACTCAAGCGATTAGGTTATTTGGGGACCCGGTCTTGGCCACCCCGTCGCTGGAAGTTGTAACTTTTGATAAAGAGTTGCGGAACTTAGTCAAAGATCTCACTGAAACGATGCTCGACGCTGGGGGAGCGGGTTTGGCCGCTCCGCAAATCGGAGTCTCACTTAGAGTCTTCACTTGGAATATCGATGAAGAATTAGGGTATTTAATAAATCCAAAGTTGCAATTAAGTGAAGATGAACAAGAAGGGGATGAAGGGTGCTTGTCTTTCCCCGGGCTTGTTTATGATTGTAAAAGAGCGTTATCGGTAGTAGCGCAAGGTTTTAATATGCACGGTGAACCGGTTGAAATCGTAGGTAGTGAATTAATGGCTAGATGTATTCAGCATGAGACTGATCACCTGGATGGAATTTTGTTTATTGACAGATTGACAAAAGAGTTACGAAAAGAAGCTTTACGTGAAGTCCGTGAATCTGAGTGGTTTGGAATACTCAATCCTGAAATCCGGATTTCACCACACCCAACTTTTGGTTTTGGTAGTTAGTGCGTATCTTATTTGCTGGTACTCCTAATGTGGCTTTGCCAACTTTACAGTGGATACTCTCTTCCGAGCATGAACTAGTGGGCGTGTTAACTCGACCGGCTGCAGCACAAGGCAGAAGTAGCGAGTTGATTGATTCTCCCGTTGCAATTTTTGCGAAAACCCATTCCATTCCTATTTATACTTCCATCGACTTACCAGAGACGAAGGAAGCTATCCAATCGGCAGATTTAGTTGTGGTGATTGCTTATGGAAAATTAATATCACAAGAATTTTTACAAATGCCTAAATATGGCTGGATAAATGTCCACTTTTCGATCTTGCCTAAATTTCGTGGAGCAGCGCCAGTTCAAAGAGCGATTTGGAACGGGGAAGAATCAACCGGGATTTCAATTTTCCAATTAGATCCTGGAATGGACACTGGACCAATTTTCATTCAAAAAACAGTTTCAATACTTGAAATGGAATCCTCAGGAGAGTGTTTGATTAGGTTGAGTCAGATGGTTCCAGAGATGCTTGATCAAACTTTGCTAAAGATACTGAATCTAGAACCACCATTACCGCAATCTGAAGAGAATTCAAGTTTGGCCCCAAAAATAGATAAGAGTGAATTGCGAATAGATTGGAATAGTTCGGCAATCTCAATTAAAAATATGATTCGTGCGTTGAATCCAACACCTCGTGCCAAAACATCATTTCGTGATAATGATATTTTTATTTATGAGGTCGGCGTGAGCGAAGCAAGTAGCAACAAGCCTTACGGGACTATTACTTGCGTTAACCAAAAACTATATGTGGCAACCCGTGATTTTGACCTTGAAATCCTCAAGGTTCAAAGTAGTGGTAAGAAGATAATGTCAGGTTCTGAATGGAGCCGAGGAATTCAAACGAGAGATGATGCAATAGAAAATAAATATGTCTGACACAAATGGTCTTGATTCACGCAGAGTTGCACTAAAAGCTTTAATCTCTATCGAAAAAGAACACAGTTATGCAAATTTAGCACTGCCGCATTTTCTGAAAGAAAGTGATCTTTCGGTAGCTGACAAATCACTTGTAACTGAAATTGTTTATGGGTCAATTCGAATGCGCGGAACTTACGATCGGATCATTGATAGCGTCAGCAACAGACCTGTTCAAGATCTTGATCTAGAGGTGCGTGAAGTTTTGAGAATGGGTGCTCATCAGCTTCTCAACATGCGCGTGGCCTCTCATGCTGCAGTCGATACGGCAGTGACTCTAACCAAGCAGGAGATTAATCAATCTAGTTCTGGCTTTGTAAATGCAATTTTACGAAAAATTTCGAAGTTTGATTTTGATCAATGGATTACCAATCTCGGATTTACTGACAAATTGGATCAACTTGCAATTCAATACTCGCACCCCAGATGGATTTTGGAGAGTTACCTAAAGCGTCTCGGCGACATCATCCGTGTTGAAGAAGAGTGCATTGCAAACAATCGAAATCCTAAAGTATGTGTAATTGGTTGGCCCGGCCAGGCCACGCAAGCGCAATTGTTGGAAGGCAACGAAAGTTTTGCCGCGGCACCTTGGGTGGACAGTGGTGTGGAGATCACTGGGGACCCTGCAGAGATTGCGGCAATTAGGGGCTTACAGGCAAGTGTTCAAGACCAAGGATCTTTTTTAGTGAGTAAAGCATTCGCGGATCTTCCAATCAAAGAAGATGGATTTTGGCTTGATATGTGCGCGGGGCCTGGGGGTAAAAGCGCACTTCTTGATCGATGGGCTGGGCAACGTAATATCAATTTTATTGCAAATGAGATTGCTCCACACCGGGCAAAGTTGGTGCAAAGATCCACGAATAAAATTGTTATCAGTGATGGCTTGAATCCAGCATTTAAAGAGTGTTCATTCTCTCGAATACTAATAGACGCTCCGTGTTCTGGTCTAGGTGCGCTGCGGAGAAGACCAGATGCTAGATGGCGCAAAAAGGAGAGTGAAATTCAAGGTTTAGTAGAAATCCAAAAAGGTTTACTAGCGAGTGCTACTAAATTAATTAAAGAAGGTGGAGTTTTGGGATATGTGACTTGCTCACCACATCCTGCTGAAACTATTGAAAATGTTAAATGGTTTCTCGAAAGCTATCCTGAATTTATTCAAATTCCAGTAGTTGAGTTTTTTCCTACCGGAATGAATTTACCAGAGTCACTAAATGTCCAACTTTGGCCTGGCCTACACGGAACTGATGGAATGTTCTTGGCAGTGTTTCAGCGAGTGACAAAGTAGGATTAGCAGCGTGGATATCCGGATAACTCCAAGTATTCTAAATGCCGATTTTGACAACCTTGCTAATGAGATTGCAAAAGTAGCCGAAGATTCGGATTTGATTCACCTAGATGTGATGGACAATATTTTTGTTCCTAACTTCACCTTTGATTTTAATACTGCTTCAAAGATTATTGTTGACTGCCCAATCGATATAGATGTCCATTTAATGGTTGCAGATGTTGATCGCATCGGTATTGAATATGCAGAAATTGGCTCCACTAGTGTCACTTTTCATATCGAAGCAAGCGAGAATCCCAAGAAGTTGATTAGCGAAATACAAAAACACGGAGCAAGGGCAGGGGTGGCTATAAAACCAAATACGCCCGTTGAAGTAATCTCAGATTTAATTGATCTAGTGGATATGGTTTTGGTTATGACAGTAGAGCCAGGTTTTGGTGGACAAAGTTTTATGGAAAATCAAATGGCAAAAGTTTCACAAGTTCGCGCCGCATTGAACTCATCAACAAGAGATATTTGGTTGCAGGTTGACGGTGGCATCTCAACTGAAACAATTGAGATTGCTACACGAGCTGGAGCCGATACCTTTGTGGCGGGATCAGCGGTGTATAAATCACCAGACCCAGCGCAAATGGTCCGAAAGTTGCGTGCGCTAGCGGTAAATCAACTCAATAATCCCAAATAATTCAAGTAAATAGTACGCATCAAATCTTAGTGCTGCACTATCCTAAGAGATGTGAAAACCTTTGAAGAGTTGTGGCGTGAACTGGGGGAGATAGCTCGAACTCGACCAGCAGGATCTAACACCTCAGAGTTACTAGCTGGGGGAGTTCATGCGATAGGCAAGAAAATCATTGAAGAGGCGGCTGAAGTTTGGATGGCGGCTGAGTATGAAAGTGATGAAGATCTAGCGCTTGAAATAAGTCAACTACTTTATTATTTGCAGGTAATGATGCTGGCTCGTGAAATTGAAATGGATGCGGTTTACCAAGAACTTTAGAATACTTAGAAAAGTGGGTCTCAATGTTACGTGTAGCTCTTCCAAATAAAGGTTCTCTTGCCGAGGATTCAATAAAAATACTAATAGAGGCAGGGTACAAACAAAGATCAGATTCGCGCGACTTAGTGACTTTAGATGATGTTAATCAGATCGAATTTTATTATTTAAGACCTCGCGATATTGCAATTTATGTTGCATCTGGTGAGTTGAATATTGGAATAACTGGACGAGATTTATTATTGGATTCGGCTGTGGATGCACATGAGTTGCTATCACTAGGTTTTGGTAGATCAACATTTCGTTTCGGGGTTTCAACATCGGTGGCCGGTGGGGATATCTCTATCCTTAATGGAAAAAGAGTTGCGACCTCATATCCTGGGTTGGTTAAGAGTTATTTAGCGAGTAAATCTATCAAAGCAGAAGTAGTCCAACTTGATGGAGCTGTTGAAAGCGCAGTAAGACTGGGTGTTGCCGATGCAATTGCTGATGTCGTCTCGACGGGCAACACTTTGCGTCAGGCGGGCTTAAAAGTAATAGGGGATTCAATACTTGAAAGTGAAGCTGTCTTAATTTCGAGTTCTAAAACCACTGATGAAATGCAGATCTTGATTCATAGATTAAATAGCGTAATTATTGCTAGACAGTATGTATTGATGGATTATGACGTTAAAAGTGAATTGGTTGAAGCAGCTTGTGCGTTAACGCCAGGCATTGAATCGCCCACCATCTCTCCGCTAAGAGTAGAAGGGTGGATGGCGATTAGGGCCATGGTAAAACGCCAAGAGGCTCATCAGATAATGGATGATTTATGGTCTTTGGGTGCTCGGGGAATTTTAGTTACCGATATCCATGCTTGCCGACTTTAAATTAGCGCAATTTCCGCTTCCGAAAGTCCCATTAAATAAAGTGCGCAATCTAAGTTAGGGCTATTCAGGGAGATATCTGCCACCGATTGTAAAATCGGTTTAGCGTTGAAAGCGATTCCAATACCAGCGATTTTCAGCATATCTATATCGTTGGCCCCATCACCAATCGCAACAGTTTCAGCGATTTCCACAGCTGAAATTTTTGCAAAATCGCGAAGAGCTTGAGCTTTACCCGCTCTATCTATAACCCTTCCCTCTAGGCGACCAGTTAATTTTTGATCGATAATTTCTAATTTGTTTGCTCTGATGAAATGAATGAGTAATTCCTTTGCCAATGGTTCAATTACATCTATAAAACCACCAGAAACTATCCCAACTTGATGTCCTAATCTCTGCAAAGCCGAGATCAACTCACGCGCACCTGTTGATAATGTGATCTGTTTCCGGACTTCCTCCAACACTGTTTCTGGCAATCCAGCCAAAAGTTTTACTCTGGCATCTAAGGCTGTCGCGAAATCAATTTGACCAGACATTGCAGCAGTAGTTATTCGGGCAACTTCTGTGCCGGCACCAGCCTTGTTTGCTAATAATTCAATGACTTCTTCTTGGATAAGAGTTGAATCCACATCAAGCAAAACTAAACGTTTTTTTCCAATGGAGTTAGGAGTAGCAGAGCCGGAGCCGGGATTTTTGGCCGCTGTTGCAACACAATCAAAAGTTAACGCAGATGAATTTGCAAATTCTTGTAAATTCAGGAAATTAGTAGAGGTTAAGATTTCGGCAGCGGATGTAGTTGTCTTTATAGCTATAAATATTTCTTCGGCAATGGTTTTTTCGGTTACTTCGGTAATTTCTAAAGCGCTCAAAAAGGCCAGCATTTTCTGGGTGATTCGGGGTTGGATGGTGCCAGAAAGGGTTATCAACGCGCTCACAGTGGGCAAGGTTAGCGGCTATTCAGTCAGCACCGCCGGAGACTTATGCGCTGATTAGGGTAGTAAATCAGGTAGGTTTTACTCTTGTGTCAGTAATTGATTTTCAGGAACTTTGCTTGACCCGTGGTGGGCGCCAAATCTTGGGTCCGATTAATTGGCAAGTTGAAGAGGGCCAACGTTGGGTGATTTTAGGGCCCAATGGTGCTGGAAAAACATCCTTGATTGCGATTGCTGCGACTTTAATACACCCGACAAAAGGCCAAGCAAGGGTTCTGGATGAGTTGTTGGGTCGAGTTGATGTATTTGAGTTGCGTCATCGAATCGGGCTTAGTAGCGCTGCTTTAACGGATCGAATTCCACCGGATGAGTGCGCACTGGATGTGGTGATGACCGCTTCATGGGCGGTTACCGGTAGATGGCAAGAGGTCTATGACTTATGGGATGAATCACGAGCGATGGGAATGCTTTCCTTGTTTGGAGTTTCGCAAAATCGAGATCAAAATTTCGGAAGCATGAGTGAGGGTGAACGAAAACGCGTACAGATAGCTAGGGCGCTAATGCCTGATCCTGAGTTGTTGATTTTAGATGAGCCAGCAGCAGGCCTTGATCTAGGCGCTCGAGAAGATCTCCTGACTCGCTTAAGCGCTTTAGCTTTAGATCCTTCCGCCCCTACAAGTTTGTTAGTCACGCACCATGTTGAAGAGATTCCGACTGGAACTACTCATGCATTATTACTTCGAGACGGGGCGATCGTGGCCGCGGGCCCAATAGATCAAGTCTTAACTTCGCAAAATATTTCACAAACTTTTGCTTTAACGATTAATTTAACTTTCGAAGGCGGACGGTGGTTCGCTCGGGCGCTTTAAATAATAAAATAAAATTAGCGCCGGTCCACATAAAGTGAACCGGCGCTAATTAATTACTACGGCTTATTAACCTACCCAAGCATTAATTGGAGAGCTTAGGAAGTAGACCATAAACAGGCCGGAGATGAGCCATAACATCCAGTGGACCTCTTTACCGCGGCCTTGGACTGCACGTACTACTACGTGAGAGACAAAACCTGCACCGATTCCAACTGTGATGTTGTAAGTAAATGGCATCAAGATAATTGTTAAGAATGCTGGGATTGCGATACCCAAATCATTCCATTCAATTCCCTTAATTTGGGTCATCATTAAGAAGCCAACAATTACCAATGCTGGTGTTGCTGCTTCGTAAGGAATGATGGCAACAAGTGGAGATAGGAAAGTAGTAAGTAAGAAGCAGATACCGGTAACTACAGAAGCCAATCCGGTACGTGCACCTTCACCAACACCTGATGCTGATTCAATGTAGGAGGTATTTGATGAGATTGAAGAAGCTCCACCAGCGATAGCCGCAACTGAGTCAACTAACAAAATCTTGTTAGCGTTTGGAACATTTCCATCTTTGTCATTTAGCCCTGCTTCTGCACCAATTGCAGTCATGGTTCCCATGGTGTCGAAGAAGTCCGCCAAAAGCAGTGTGAAGACAAATAGAACTGCCGAGATCACACTGATGCGAGTAAATGCACCAAATAAATCAAAACTTCCGATGATACTGAAATCAGGAGTTGCAACAATTTGATCTGGCATGGCAGGAACATTTAAGCCCCAGCCTTTTGGATTCACTTTGTCAGGAGCAATAAAGTTAGGACCGATCTTGAATGCGGATTCGATAATTACGGCTAATACTGTCGCCGACACGATTCCGATCAAAATAGCAGCTTTAACTTTCTTCACCATCAAACCGATCATTAGGAATAATCCGAAAGCAAATACCACGATCGGCCATCCAACAAGAGTTCCACCATCGCCAAGAGTTACCGGGACGGGACCAGAACCAGTTTTGCGCACGAATCCGGCATCTACTAAACCAATCAATGCAATAAATAATCCGATACCAACAGAGATTGCTATTTTCAATTGAGTTGGCACTGCACGGAAGACCGCAACACGGAAACCGGTAAGCACCAAAATCAAAATAATTAAGCCTTCAAGTACAACAAGGCCCATTGCTTCTTGCCAAGTCATTTTCGATGCGATTCCTACCGCTACGAAAGTATTAAGACCTAGACCGGTTGCAAGTGCCAATGGAAAATTAGCCACAACGCCCATCAGGATTGTCAAAACTCCTGCAACTAGAGCGGTTACCGCGGCAATCTTCGCTAAGTTTGGAGCATCTCCACCAATAAATTTACCGGTGCTATCTTTTGAAAGACCGATGATTAGTGGATTCAAAGCCACGATGTATGCCATCGTGAAGAACGTAACCAAACCTCCGCGAATTTCGCGCCCTACGGTTGATCCACGTTCACTGATTTTGAAGTATGAATCGAGCATTATCCCTCTTAACTGTTTTGGTAACGGGGGTGTTTGCGACCCCGTGCGAAGTAACGGCTCGCGACGCCGAAGGAAGATGTCATTAACTTACCTGTGGATTTGCTTAATGAGCGGTAAAACGCCGGACTATTTCGAGCCAAAAAGCAATAGAAAAGCCGATGAACAGCGCAAATAGGAAGGTTCCTACCCCAACTCGGCCACCTAAGGCCCATCCCATACTCAAAACTATTAACTCGATAAACAGGCGCACTCGCCCGACTGGGAGCCCACTTCGGTAATGCAACGCGGTCATTAATCCATCTCGTGGTCCGGGGCCTAGGCCACAGGTTAAGTAGAGCGAACTGCCTGCTCCCACGATTAAGACCCCAATAGTAGAAAGGGTTAATTGTTCCCAAAGCAAGGTTGGAGTGGGGAGAAGATCTACTGTTAATTGAATGAAAAAGGCGACCAGAACGATATTGGCAATAGTTCCAAAGCCAGGTTTTTCGCGAAGTGGTATCCAAATCAAAAGTACGATCGTACTAATAATGAAAGTCCACCAACCCAAAGCTATACCCGTCCGCAAACTTAATCCCTGTGCCAAAACGGTCCATGGTGCATTGCCAAGATGTGCGACAACCAACAAACCATCACCAATACCGAAAAGCGCCAATCCAATAACTAGAATTAAAAAGCGCACTGGTGTTAAAGACCAAGTATTTGATGCTCGCCAAGGTGTATCCGGAATAGTTCTCGAGAGTCTAAATCTCATAGCAGCATCTTAGGCGAAATCCATATATCCATATACCCTTATGCAAATGGCTACACAACTTGAACTTTCTTATTGGCAAGCGATATTAACTGGTTTTTTGCAGGGGATAACTGAGTTATTTCCGATTTCAAGTCTGGGTCATTCGATTTTAGTACCTGCATGGATTGGCGGGAGTTGGAGCTCTTTTCTAACTAATACAACTGATGGGGAGTCTCCTTATTTATTGATGATAATCGCATTGCACGCGGCTAGTGCGATAACTTTATTACTGATTTTTTGGAAACGATGGCTGAAATTAATCGCAGCTTTTTTTAGAAGTTTGAAATCGCGTTCGTTGGAAACCCCAGAATCAAGAATTATCTGGTTGATTTTACTTGCCACAATTCCGGTAGGTGTTTTGGGCATCGCGTTTGAGCGGGATTTCCAAGTTTTGTTTTCGGAACCGCTGGCGGCAAGTATTTTTCTAACTCTAAACGGAGTTATTTTGATAATTGCCGAGAAATCAAGTAAAAGGAAAACACTTACCGACTCAGATGAAACTCTTATTCATCGGATTTCTTTTAAGAGTGCTTTCACTATTGGTGTAGCGCAATCAACTGCGTTGTTTCCTGGCATCAGCAGGTTTGGTGTAACTATGGGCGCTGGACTAAACCGAGGGTTGTCACATTCGGCGGCCTCTGATTTTGCTTTTCTTTTAGCAACACCAGTAATTCTCGGAGCTGGATTGCTAAAAATTCCTGATTTATTTAATCCAGAGATTAGCCACATACTTGGACCAGTTCTTGTTGGATCGATTATTGCAGCGCTTGGCACATATATTTCGGTAAAAATACTGGTCAACTGGTTTAAGAATCACACTTTGTATCCGTTTGCGATTTACTGCTTAATAATAGGTATGATCTCTATGGTGAAGTTCTTATGATCGGTACATTAATAAATGTTGTAGCAATTTTGATTGGTACCGCTTTAGGCACTCTCATAGGTGGTCGAATTCCCGGCAGAACCCGCACTCTAGTTACCGATGCACTCGGATTAGTTTCCTTTTTAGCTGCAGCGGGTGCCGCCTCAGCAATGTGGAATGCAGATTTTGTTGCCGCAGTTGGTGAAGGTTGGCCAATTTTAGTTGTGCTTGGCTCGTTATTAATTGGTGGCTTGATTGGATCTGCTTTACGGATTGAAGATCGCTTAAATGGTCTGGGCAAGGTTCTAGAGCGAAAATTCTCTAAATCAGATGATGGAAATTTTGTCGCAGGTTTTGTGAGTGCCTCTTTAATTTTCTGCGTTGGTCCAATGGCGATTTTAGGAAGTATTAGTGATGGCCTTGGCGAAGGAAACTCACTTTTGATTCTTAAGAGTGTGATGGATGGATTTGCCGCGATAGCTTTTGCTGCAGCACTCGGATGGGGCGTTGCTGCCTCTGCCCTCTCAGTTCTTGTATATCAGGGGGCATGGAGCGCAGTTGGTTTCGCATTAGGTTCAGTTTTGGCGGAGTATCAAATCGCAGCGATGACCAGTGTTGGTGGCATGCTGCTCGTAGGAATAGGAATGCGATTATTGAACATCAAAATTATCGCCATCGGAGATTTGCTTCCCGCTCTTGCCGTCGCGCCACTCTTAGCAGTTTTAGTAGCTAACCTTCATTAACCTTCACTAAATCTTCGAAATATCAATCACAAATCGATATTTAACATCTGATTTAACGGTTCGATCCCATGCGGTATTAATGTAATCAGGTGCGATAACTTCAACATCACTTGTGATGTTATGTTCTCCAGAAAAATCTAACATCTCCTGCAATTCGCGAACTCCACCAATCATCGAACCGGCTAATCGTCGACGCTGGCCAAGTAGCACACCTGCTGGAACACTGTAGGGAGCTCCCGGCAAACCGATTAGCACCAAAGTGCCATCTAATTTAAGCATTCCCAAATAATCTTCCAGGTTAAGGTCAACAGAGACTGTATTTAGGATCAAGTCAAAGTTTTTGGCTAGTCTCTTAAAATCTTCATTGCTGGCTTTTGCGACGAAATGAGTTGCGCCCATTGCTAACGCATCTTCACGTTTTTCGGGGGAGTGCGAGAAAACAGTGACTTCAGCACCCATCGCTTTCGCATATTTGACACCCATATGACCCAATCCACCTAAACCTAAAATGGCAACTTTTTTACCAGGTCCAGCATTCCAATGTCGTAGTGGTGAATAAAGAGTGATGCCAGCACATAAAAGTGGAGCAACGTTAGCTAATTCGAGATTTGCTGGAATCCGCACCACATAATCTTCGGCAACAACTATAACTTTCGAGTATCCACCTTGAGCGACTGTTACTCCGTCGCGTTCTAAGCCGTTGTAAGTACCGGTCATGCCCTCTAAACAGTATTGCTCCACACCGGCTAAACAATTTTCACATTTACGGCAAGAGTCAACAAAGACGCCAACCCCAACAACTTGTCCGACTGAGAACTTTTTTGCTTTCTCACCTACAGCAATCACTTTTCCAACAATTTCATGTCCTGGAACCATCGGGAATAATGCTGATCCCCACTCCTCACGAACCTGATGGATATCTGAATGACAGATACCTGCATAGGTGATCTCAATCACCACATCCTCAGATCTAGGCTCACGTCTTTCAAACTCAAAAGGTGCAATTTGAGCGCTAGCAGTCAAAGCGGCGTATCCACGTGTTTTTAACATTGATTCCCTCGTTATTAATTGAATAGATAAAAGATAAGTTTCCGAGTTATTTACTAATTGCATTAATTATAACCGGAAACTGTGAAATTCTCGCATCCGTATCGTGAGATGATCTCTCATGTGATTGCTACTTCGAGTTTAGAGCTGCGTGCAGGTGCGCGACTTTTGGTCTCCGGAGTGAGCATCCGAATAAATAGCGGCGATCGAATTGGTTTTGTCGGCAGAAATGGTGCCGGTAAAAGCACTCTTGCGAAAGTCCTAGCAGGTCAAACATTGCCCGCCGGTGGCCAAGTAAATCGAAGCGGCACCATTGGGTATCTTCCACAAGACCCGCGTACGGGTGATGAAGCTGGCACTGTTTTAGATCGAATTTTGTCAGTGCGCGGATTGGATCTAATTGTGGAACGAATGCGCCAAGCAGAAGAGGCGATGGCTAATACCGAAGGCGAAGAGTTAGAGGCGGTCCTTGCAAAGTACTCAAGAGCCGATAGTGAATTTAATGCTGCAGGTGGTTATTCGGCAACTGCTGAGGCCGAAGCTATCGCCACAAATCTAGGAATACCAGAGCGGTTATTTGACCAAAATATTGGATCATTAAGCGGTGGTCAACGCAGGAGAGTGGAATTAGCACGGATTCTTTTTAGTGGCGCCGAAACTTTATTACTTGATGAACCTACAAACCATTTAGATGCTGATTCCATCAATTGGTTACGCGAGTTTTTAGCAAAGTATGCGGGTGGCTTAGTAGTTATTAGTCATGATGTTGCCTTAATCGAAACAGTAGTTAATAAAGTTTTTTATTTAGATGCAAATCGAAATGTAATTGATGTATACAACATGGGATGGAAGAAGTATTTACAACAACGAGAAGCCGATGAACATCGCCGTAAAAGCGAGCGAGCCAATGCTGAAAAGCGAGCGGCCATTCTTGAGAAGCAAGCCGAGAAAATGCGTGCCAAAGCAACCAAAGCTAAAGCCGCTCAAGGTATGTTCCGTCGTGCCGAGAAATTACTTTCTAATCTTGAAGATGAACGTAAAAGTGATCGTGTGGCAAGGCTACGTTTTCCAACTCCATCGCCTTGTGGAAAGACTCCACTTTCGGCTACCGGTTTAAGTAAATCTTATGGCTCACTTGAAATATTTACTGATGTGGATTTAGCAATCGACAAAGGATCCCGGGTTGTGATTTTGGGATTAAATGGTGCCGGCAAAACAACATTACTTCGGATATTAGCGGGGGAGTTGGAATCCGATACAGGTGAAGTTGTCGCCGGCCATGGATTGAAAATTGGGTATTACGCACAGGAACATGAATCTCTAGATTACGAAAGAACTGTTCTTGAAAATATGTTGAGTTCGGCTGATGATATTCGCGAACCAGAGGCCCGTAATGTTTTAGGTTCTTTTTTGTTTTCAGGTGATGATGTTAAAAAACCAGTAAAAGTTTTAAGTGGTGGGGAAAAAACTAGACTTGCCCTTGCGATGTTAGTTGTGAGCGCTGCGAATGTTCTCTTATTAGATGAACCAACTAACAACTTAGATCCCGCATCGCGCGATGAAATTTTGGGCGCATTAAGTGAATATCAAGGTTCAGTCATTTTAGTTTCACATGATGAGGGCGCAGTTGTTTCCTTGAAGCCAGAACGAGTTCTTTTGCTACCTGATGGGGAAGAGGATTTGTGGAATGAGGAGTATCTAGATTTAATTATGTTGGAATAAAATTAGAATTCGAAAATTGCAGCAATTCTGTGGCCAGGATGATCTAACGCAATCTTCTTTCTTCCGTTTAAGAATGGAATTTCTCCTAAAACCACTGAACCCAGTATTTCTGCTCCAGTTAAACCAACTAAGGTAATTCCAGCACTTAGAGTTCCGCCAGTAGCCAGTACATCATCAACAATTATTACTTTATCCAGATCTCCTAGTTGATCTTTGTGCAACTCAAGTGAATCAGATCCATATTCGAGTGCATATTGAACTTTATGAACTTCTCTTGGAAGCTTTCCCGGTTTACGCAATAAGACGAACCCTAAATTGTGTCTTGCCGCTATAGCTGCTGCAAATACAAATCCACGGGCTTCCAAGCCGGCGACGTGCGTAGCTCCCGATAAAGATCCGGCCATGGCATCGACGCATAATGTAAATGCTTGAGCATTGGCAACTAACGGTGTGATGTCTTTAAACATAACGCCTGGCTTTGGATAATCTGCCACATCTTTAATGAGCGCTTGGGCTTTCGAAAGTGAATCAATCATTGTGAGTATTAATCTTCACGCAATGGTTTAGGAGGTGCTGATTTCACCCAGCGCCACACTGCAAGTAGAGAGCAAGTCAATCCGATAAATCCCATGACGGTGCCGCCGGTACTTACATTTGATAAAATTAAAGGGCCGCTGATTGATGAAGCCATAATTGATATGGGCAAGATGAAAAAAATGTGCCATCTTTGACGTTTCATGAAAGTTAAACCCAAGGCAAGGGGCGCCAAGATCGCTGGAAAAAATAGAATCATGGCAACCAATAATGCTAAGTCGGCCATCTAATTTCCCGCCTTCCTTAAGCCGGCATCAAATTTATGCTGTTGTGAAGGCTAACTTACCGCCAGCCATGCCACTTTCAAGCAAGCGATGAGCTTTAGCGGCCTCCTCGAAGGTAAAGATTTGAAGTGGAGGCAGCTCTAAGGCGCCAGATAGTTGGGCGCTAACAAGGTCATTGATGCGTTCTTTTTTCTCATTAAAGGTGGAAATAAAATCTGAAAGCGTTGGGCGGGATAAGTAGATTGAATTTCTAGTCAAAGTTAATGGATTTATTGGTTCAACTGGCCCACTAGCCGCGCCGTAAAGCACCATGTCACCTCTTCTGGCCACCAGTTCTATAGTTTGGTTAAAAGTATCTTTTCCAACGCTGTCATAAACAACATTGACTCCCATTCCCTTTGTCAAGAGATTTACTTTGTCGTTCATTTCTGAATAAGTGCATGCATCTTCAAAACCCAAACTCTGCAATTTTTCTAATTTGATCTTGGTGGAAGTAACTGGAATAACTCGAGCACCGCCGCGTTTTAATAATTGAATTAAGATAGATCCAACACCACCAGAGGCAGCGGTGACTAAAGCGGTTGTCTTTGCCGAGGCAACATGTGATGAGGTCGCCAGAAAGTGTGCAGTTAATCCTTGCAAAAGCAACGGCAATAATTTCTCTGCAGATATGTTGGCCGGCAATGGGATTAATTGATCCTCACTAAGAGTCAGAAACTGGGCATAAGATTTTGTGGCACCAGACCAACCAACTCGATCGCCGATTTTGAAATTTTGAAGAGGTGTAAAACTTTCCAAGATAATACCGATGCCTTCTACCCCTAAAATCCCAGGAAATACCATTGGTCTTTCCCCGCGGCGTTGATAAATATCGAAGAAATTAATTCCAGCCATTTCAACTTTAATTAGAATTTGTTCGCCAGGATTATTTGATGAGACCGGAAGTGGAAATTCTTCAACTTTAAGTTGATCCGGTGAACCAATAGCCGATATGGAAATAGCCCGCACAAACACCCCATCCTAGATTGATATATCTCTAATGATTGTGACCGAACGGGGACTTGAACCCCGAATCCCTTGCGAGAACTAGCACCTCAAGCTAGCGCGTCTGCCAATTCCGCCACCCGGTCAGATGATGTTGAGCCATGTCAAGAGGTACTCTACCAAGATCACGGTTTAGAGTTCAAAGTGGGGGAGGATATGCAAATGCGAAGCACCGATTACGGGCGACTTGAGAATGAAGCTGTATCTATCTGTCAAAAATTGATCCAAATCCCTAGTGTTAATTTTGGTGAAGGAAATGGAAATGAAAAAGAGATCGCAATTTTCGTAAGTGATTTTTTAACAAGTTGCGGAATTGCAAATCAAATTATAGAGAGTGCCCCAAATCGTGCAAATGTGATTGCTCGCATTAAGGGTTCAGACAGTTCACGCCCAGGTTTAGTTTTGCATGGACATCTAGATACCGTTCCGGCGACCGTGGCAGATTGGAAGCATGATCCATGGTCTGGTGAAATTATTGATGGAGAGATCTGGGGACGTGGTGCAGTAGATATGAAAGATATGGACGCCATGATTTTAGCAATCGTTGCTGATTGGCAACGCACCGGATTTATCCCACCAAGAGATATTGTTTTAGCTTTTTTTGCAGATGAGGAAGCTGGTTCGCTATTTGGTTCAAGATGGTTAGTCCAGCACCATCCAGAACTTTTCAATAATTGTTCAGAAGCAATTTCAGAGGTTGGTGGTTTTTCGGCAACTTTGCCTAATGGAAAAAGATTCTATTTAATTGAAAATGCCGAAAAAGGTTTCCATTGGATGCGTTTAATTTCTGAGGGAACGGCTGGACATGGTTCGATGATCAATTTGGAGAACGCGATAACTGCCTTAAGCCAAAGTGTGGCAAAGATTGGAACTTATAACTGGCCAGTTCGTCAAACGCAGACTGTTAATTTTTTTCTAGGCAAAGTGGCCGAAGCCTGCGACATGAAGTACGACCCAGAACACCCAGAAAATATTGTCGCCCAACTTGGATCGATGGCCAAGATGATTGGGGCCACAACTCGTAACACCGCTAACCCGACAATGTTGGCATCCGGTTATAAAGCCAACGTGATCCCACAAACTGCGACTGCAACTATTGATGGAAGATTTTTACCAGGGTATGAAGAAGAGTTCATGGCAACCTTGCATTCATTGCTGAATGAAGGTGTGCGCATTGAAACAATTGCGACAGATGCAGCGCTTGAATTTCCGTTTGAAGGCAAATTAGTTGATGCTATGTGTGCTGCAATTATTTCCGAAGATCCAGAAGGAATACCGGTTCCATATTGCATGAGTGGCGGTACCGACAATAAAGCGTTAGCAGTACTGGGAATAACTGGCTTCGGTTTTGCCCCTTTAAAATTGCCACCTGATTTAGATTTTATGGCGCTTTTTCACGGGATAAACGAGAGAGTTCCAGTTAGTTCCATAAAATTTGGGGTCCGGGTATTAGATAAATTCTTACAAAATTGTTAGTTGTTAATTAGCCAACGAAAGTTGCGGCTTAATAATCCGGCGACGTAAGGTCACCAAATGCCGTCCGTCTGGATAAATTCGAACTCGATCTAAAATCCAACTACCCATTTCGGCTCTTTCCACCAACATAGAACGGACAACATTAATTTTCATCCCTTTTGGGATTTGGATTGTTTGATATTCGTAAGAGTTAGTAGATTGAATTTCAATCGCCTGCCTCTGAAATATCATTTAAAGCAGAACGCACCAGATCAGGCAAAACCAAATCATTTGATCTTAAAGCGCCGCGTAATTGCGCAGAAGTTCGAGCACCAATAATTGCGCTTGAAATTCCTGGTGCGTCCCTTACCCAACTCAATGCAATCTCAAGTGGCGCGGCCCCTAATCCGTCGGCAGCAGTGCTTACTGCTGTAACAATTTGCTTAGATCGAGCATCAAGATAATTTGCCACAAATGGACCTAGATGTGGACTTGCCCCACGTGAATCAGCCGGAATTCCATTTTGATATTTTCCAGTCAATACGCCACGACCTAATGGTGACCAAGCTAAAACACCTACTCCTAGATTTTGAGCACAGGGTAAAACTTCATTCTCAATCTTGCGGTTGAGGAGTGAGTACTCATTGTGAGTTGCGCAAATTTCGGCACGTCCAGCCCCTGAACTTTGCAATGTTATGGCGCGCGCGCTTTGCCATCCTGAAAAATTTGAAATACCTACATATCTAACCCGACCAGAGTTAACCGCTATATCCATCGCCGAAAGAGTTTCTTCCACTCTTACAGTTGGATCCCATGCATGTATCTGCCATAAATCAACATAAGTTGTATGTAATCTTTTTAATGATTCATCTAAATCTCGTAGGAGCGCTCCTCGCGAATTATCAATTTCACGTCCAACGATTCCGGCTTTTGTGGCAATTACAATATCCTCGCGTGGAATCATCGTTCCTATTAGCCCACCGATAACCCTTTCACTATCTCCATCACAGTAACTTGCAGCTGTATCGATAAAGGTGCCACCAGATTCAGTGAAAATACGCAACTGCTCAGCAGCTTCATGCTCATCCGTATCGCGGCCCCAGGTCATGGTGCCAAGACCAATCGCAGAGACCCGCAATCCACTATTGCCTAGTTGTCGTTGTTCCAACTGCGAGCGCTCCTTTCATGATTTCGATGGTTTTCGGCTAACCTCTCCGGAGGGTATCTAAGGGAGGCTCGTTGGCAAGCATTATTTTGGTGCGACACTCAAGAAGTACTGCAAATACTGCAGGAGTTCTTGCCGGCCAAGCCCCTGGAATCGCTTTGGATGAAGTTGGCTTTACTCAAGCACAAGGGTTGGTTTCCCGCATTGGTGAAATTGAAATTAAACGTGTTATTTCTAGCCCGCTACAAAGGTGTCTTGAGACCATAACTCCTTGGCATACCGCTCACGGCAAATCAACTATTGAGATAGACCATAATTTTATTGAATCGGATTACGGTAGTTGGACCGGACAAAAATTAAGTGAATTATCGAAAGAACCATTATGGAAAGAGGTCCAGAAAGAACCATCAAGGGTGACATTTCCAGCAGGTGAAAGTTTTAAGGCGATGTTTGATCGAGTATCAAAAGGGTTAGACCAAATTATTGGCAGTTTAAATGATGATGACAATGTAATTATTGTTAGTCATGGAGATATTATTAAGTTGGCTATTGCAAAGATTTTGGATTTACCTATTGATAATTTCCAAAAATTAGTGATTGACCCGGCATCTATTTCAATCGTAAAAGTAGAAAAACAAGAGGAATCAAAAAGAACTGCCCTGATTTCAATGAATGAATCTGGCACTCCTTTAAGTAAGTTGCTAGAGAATAAAGAATTGGCTGGTCTTGGTGGCGGTAAAGGGGATGGTGGGGGAGCATGAG
>CAEZXH010000010.1_pt1 | contig 27520 bp, 27 predicted proteins | sample 7265201 | NCBI WGS metagenome assembly CAEZXH01 (sample SAMEA6813903, study PRJEB35770) | freshwater metagenome | biome: Freshwater; feature: Freshwater reservoir; material: water | place: Czech Republic | collected 2015-11-04 | depth 0.5m m | reverse complement strand
TAATCATCAGCCATTCGTTGCAAGCGAATGCCTTTACCTTTCACTGCATCCTTCAATGCTCTATTTAACTCGGGCCAACCAGTATCGGTGTTGTAAAGAGAAGAGACCATAGCAAGTACCAAAATAGATTCGGTGACAAGTCGAGCATCATTTAATTTAAGTGGATTTACCCGAAGCAAAGACATGATCTTAGAAACTTCATCACGCCCGCCTTGTAAATCACCTTGGTAGAAACAATTTACTTTTGCGAGGCAATCAGTTAAAAATGAATCTAGAGCAAGTTCAAAACCTATTGCTTGAGTTTTATTAACATCATTAGTTGTAACCTTTGGATCTATAACACCATCAAGAACCAACCGTCCTACCGAATTTGGATACATCGCAGCATAAACTAAACCAAGGTAAGTTCCATAACTTTTTCCCAAGAAATTAAACTTTTTTTCACCAAAAACTTTCCGCATTAACTCCATGTCCCGAACAACATCCACTGATCCCAAATGTTTAAGTCGATCTCCCAACTTTGATTTGCATTTTTCAGCCAACATTTTTGATGCTGAAATAATTTCGCTCTCAGGTAAGCCCGCTGCAGGTGGCCCATTAGATGCAATCAATCGGTCAGTCTCTTTATTAGTTAAACACCGCTCAGCAGAACTTCCACCAACGCCACGTGGGTCAAAACCAACGATGTCATACTGCGCCAAAATTTCTGGGCTGACAATATATTCGGCAGCAAATCCATATTCGACGCCAGATGCGCCAGGACCTCCGGGATTTACAAAAAGTGAACCAAGTCGGCGTGATTTGTTATTAGCTGGATGCTTCACCACCGAAAGTTGGATTCGTTCGCCACTTAAATTTTCGTAATCAACTGGAACTGTTATATCCCCGCACTCAAAATTCTCACCACAAGAACTCCAAGTGATGTTTTGCGCTTCGTATTTAGCTATGTCCCAACCAGTGCTATCTGGTTGCAAAAAGTAAAAAGAAGCAACTCCAAGAGAGGATATTGCAGCAAGAGCAACGATGGCCATCCAGCGCTTGCGCATTAAAACTTCACATTTAGCAATAGTGCTTCGATCGCTAACAAGGGTGCAACATTAAAATTTAATGTTCGTCGAGTCGCCATAACCGCTTCCCACCGCTTGACCATACTTTCTGGCTTACTTGATTGAGCCAGTGCAGATATTTCATTTCTTAAATCTTCGTTAATCAATTCACTCTCTGAGTTCAATTGCAAAGTAATAATGTCGCGATAAGCAGTTGCGATATCTAGCAACGCCATATCAAGACAATCCCTTGTCGCACGAGTTGTTCGTGATTTCTGTTCCTTCTCTAACTCTTTTAACGCCTTCGCAGAACCGCTAGGTGCCCCGCGCCCAGTCCCACCAACCCCGAGAGCCGCTGAGAGATCGGCCTCTTCCCGCTCATCTCGTCCCAAAGCTTGTGCCTGTGCTTGTTCGGTCGCCCATTCAACAAGGGTTGCCGCACCTGCCATCGCTCCACCGACATCACGTAATCCAAGGGCGAGCCGCACCGCCTCTAGTCGACGAGTGACCGCTTCAGGATTAGTAGCTAACCACTTCGCCCGACCAATATGCCCTTGACTTAACCGCGCCACCTGCCGCGCTAAATCTGGAGCAATCCCATCGCGTGAAATTAATAATTGGGCAACGGCAGAATTAGATGGGGTTTGCAAAGAAATATGTCTGCACCGAGAGCGAATCGTCGGTAAAACATCTGCCAATGTCGGAGCGCACAGCAACCAAACAGTTCGCATCCCCGGCTCTTCGATAGCTTTCAATAATGCATTTGCTGCACTTTCAGTTAGACGATCTGCATCTTCCATAACTATTACTCGATATGCACTTAACGTCGGCTCCCACGAAGCCCGCATAATTATTTCGCGTACCTCGTCAATTTTTATAGACAAACCTTCAGTTCGAATTAATTCCACATCAGGGTGCGATCCATATCTCGCGGTTTTGCAAGATGAACATTCACCACAGCCACCTTCATAACAAACTAATGCAGTTGCAAATGCCAGAGCCGCGTTTGATCGTCCAGATCCAGGGGGTCCGGTAAATAACCACGACTGCGTCATTGCAACGCCATCTCCGATGACAGCACTTTTCAAAATATCTACAGCTTCAGATTGACCAACTAAATCAGTAAACACGCTCACCAGAAAACCTATTTATCTTTCGAGGGCGACATAGAGTTCAAACGTAAAACTCGTTCTAAAATCTGATCCGAAATATCTTCTTTACTTTGCGTTGCATCGACCACGAGATATCGATCGGAGTACAAAGCCGCCCGTTCTAAAAATGTTGCTCGGACTCTCTCATGAAAATCTAATGGCTCGCTTTCCAAGCGATCACGTTCTGCAAAACGCCCAAAACCAATTTGCGCAGGCAAGTCCAATAAAATGGTCAATGTCGGAGTTAATCCATCAGTTGCCCATCGTGAAATCCGGGCGATCTCCTGTCCGGAAAGAACTCTTCCGCCACCTTGATATGCAATTGATGAATCAATGTAGCGATCAGTAATTACAACTGTCTGTTTAGCGAGCGCTGGCTTAATCACAGTTTCAACATGGTGCGCGCGATCAGCTGCATAAAGTAAAGCCTCAGCCCGTGGAGCTAGTGCTCCAGTTTCTGGATCCAACAAAATTCCACGAAGTATCTTCCCTAAATTAGTTCCACCAGGTTCCCGTGTTAGCAAAACTTCCTGACCATGTGCTTCCAACGCTGTTTTTAAAAGTTGAGATTGGGTTGATTTACCGGATCCCTCACCACCTTCAAAAGCGATAAAGGTTCCAGTGGTAGCAAAAACTCCGGTATTACTTAACTCCCCGCGTAATGCACTTGCGATATCACTCCATAGCGAAATTCCACGACGATCATCCATATGGCGATAAGAAACTACTCCCACAGTCATAGCAATTAGCCCGGCAAAAAATAAGGTAATTGAGGCACCGTTGTAATTTATTACTGAGTTGCGAATTTGGTAAGAATGTTCTCCGATTGCTGCTGCAACTATTGGAGTTATTGCAAGAACAAGAACTAATGTGATCCGAATCAGCGATTGCACAAATGCAAAAGTTCTACCGCGCTTTTCATCTTCAACTTCCAACCCCAACATGGTGAAACCAGATACCCAACCCACTCCGGCCCAAAAACCCAGCACAATTACAATAAATATTGCCAAAACTAAATTTGAAACTAATGCCAAAATTGAAAGCATAAAACCGGATGCCGCAAGTGACGCACCAAAAATCCGCTTCCGCGAAAATGGCGCAAATAATTTAGGTCCTCCAGCAATACCGGCAGCTAAACCTAGGAAAACCGATCCAAATAGGATTCCGTAAGCAGCCTCTCCGCCACCAAGGTCACCAACAAAAATTCGGGCAAGGCCAACAACTGCCCCTGCTGCTACAAATGCGCCAAGCATTCCAAGAACTAATCCTCGAATCGACTTATTTGATCCAACAAATTTCCATCCATCAATTAAAGATCGCATAACGCTGGCATGAACTTCACCTTTAGCGGCTGGACCTTTTGGAAGTTCTCTTAATTTATAAATTGTAAAAGCACTAAATGCAAAAGTTGCCGCATTTAAATACAGCGCCATATGTACTGGATTGGCCTTGAAAAATGGAATAGTCGAGGCGAGGGCACTATTGAAAATAGCTAGCGCAGAAAAAAGAATTGCCGCAATAGGGGCACTGCCATATGCAGCAAGCAAAGAAACTTGATTAGCACCTTCGAGATGATGTCTAGGGACCAAATTTGGTACAGATGCTTCCTTTGCTGGTGACCAGAAAAGAGAAACTGATTCAATTAAAACTGTTGCTATGTACAACCAGAGATAATTTCCAACTACTGGAATCGAAATAAAGAGGGCACAACGCAAAATATCGCACAGCACCATCATTCGACGTCTATCAAATCGATCTGCAATTACTCCAGCTAAGGGGCCGAGCACTACCGCTGGAAGCAACCGAACAATAAACACACCGGCAATAGCAAAGTTTGCTTTTGCATAATTGTCTCCAGCCAATTGTTGGGCAAGAGCTGTTGTCGCAAGTAAGCCCAACCAATCGCCCAAACTTGAAAGAGCCATCGCTTGCCATAAGCGACGAAAGGGCTTGATCGCGAGAACTCCGCGAATATCGCCCTGAAGGGCAGTACTCATATCGGTGACCCTACTCTTGATCGGCGCGGGCGCGACGTTCTGCCAATAATTCCATGCCACGATCAAGTGTCAACTGTTCGACTAAATCTCCACGTCGCAGGCCGGCATTTGTTTCGCCATCAGTGACATACATTCCGAATTTTCCATCTTTAACAACCAAAGGCCGGCCGGTGACTGGATCTATCCCAAGTTCCTTGAGTGGACCTTTAGCCGCTCCGCGTCCACGTCGTTTTGGTTGCGCAAATAATTCAACAGCCCGAGGAATATCACAGGTGAAAATCTCATCTTCACTTGCCAACTGACGCGAATCTTTTTCACCACGTCGTAAGTACGGACCATAAGGACCATTTTGCGCAGTGATTGTTTCAGTTGTCGTTGGGTCAAGACCAACAACTCTTGGGAGTGAAAGTAATTGCAACGCTTCTTCAAGAGTCACTGTTGCAACAGACATCGTTGAAAATAAAGAAGCAGTTTTACCTTTTGGTGCTTTGCCTTTTACTTTTGGCGTATCTTCTGGAAGTACCTCAGTCACATACGGACCAAATCGGCCGGTCTTAGCAAGTAATGACAAACCACTTCCTGGATCAGTGCCGACAACTCGCTCACCTGATGGGCGGGCAAAAAGTTCTAACGCTTTTGCAAGATCTAACTCATCGGGTGCCATCTCTTCAGGGATATTTGTTAATTCACGTGCTTCACCTTCACCACGTTGCAAATATGCACCATATCTTCCAACGCGGATTTCAATTCCTTCACCTAATGCCATCGTGTTAACTTCGCGGGCATCAATAGCTTCTAAGTCATCGGTAAGTGCAGCAAGTCCTGGCATTCCATCATGTCCAAAGAAGAAACGCTTTAACCATGAGACTCGATCTTCTTCGCCAAGTGCAATTTTGTCGAGATCTTCTTCCATTGATGCTGTGAAATCATAATCAACAAGTTTTCCAAAATGCTGTTCTAATAATCCAGTTACTGAAAATGCAAGAAAAGATGGAATTAATGCCCGCCCACGTTTTGCTACATAACCGCGATCTTGAATTGTTTGAATAGTGCTGGCAAATGTTGAAGGCCGTCCGATACCCAACTCTTCTAATTTTTTAACAAGCGATGGTTCGGTATAACGTGCAGGTGGTTTTGTTTCATGGCCAAGTGGCTCGAAGTAATCCACTTCAATTTTGTCACCTGCGGACATTGCCGGAAGTCGCGTTTCGACCTCTTCTTCAGCATTTTTATCTTCAACAACATCCTCATACGCCGCTAAATAACCAGGGAAAGTAATTACCGAACCGGTAGCTCTAAAAGCGGCTGCTTTCCCGTCTTTAGTAGTTGTTTCAAAATCAACACGCATCTGCATCTTTTTTGCATCAGCCATTTGCGAAGCAATAGTTCTTTTCCAAATTAAATCGTAAAGTGAAAACTCTTCACGCGTTAACTCTTTTGCTAGCTCACCTGGAGTGCGAAAAGTATCGCCAGCAGGACGAATGGCTTCGTGCGCTTCCTGGGCATTTTTACTCTTACCCGTGTAAACCCGAACTGCATCAGATACATACTCTGCACCGTAAAGTGATTTAGCCGCAGCGCGCGTTGCTTCAATAGAAGCAGGTGAGAGCGTCACTGAGTCGGTACGCATATAAGTAATAAAACCATTTTCATAGAGTCGCTGAGCAACTCGCATTGTTAATTGCGCACCCCAACCCAAACGACTACCGGCATCTTGTTGCATAGTAGAAGTAGTAAATGGTGCTTTGGGTTTTTCACTTCGTGGTGATTCTTCAGTTGATTTAACAATAAGTTCACAGCCACTTAAACTCTTAACTAATTCCTGGGCTTGCACTTCTTGCAACCAAATGCCTTGTGATTTCTCTTTTAATTTTCCTTTTTCATCAAAATCAATTGCTAAGGCAAGTTTTGCACCATCTATTGTCAGCAATCGAGCATCAAAACCTTTTGCGCAATGTGCGGTGATATCCCACCAACCAGATGCAACGAAAGCTTGACGTTCCCGTTCGCGCTCTACAACTAATCGAGTTGCAACCGATTGCACGCGTCCAGCAGACAAACGCGGCATCACTTTTTTCCAAAGTACTGGCGATAATCGATAACCATAAAGTCGATCTAAAATCCGTCGGGTTTCTTGGGCATCCACCAGGTGCTGATCTAAATCACGAGTTTCTTGCGCCGCTTTAAGAATTGCATCCTTAGTAATCTCATGGAAAACCATTCGTCGAACCGGAACCTTAGGTTTTAAAACTTCCAAAAGGTGCCACGCGATTGCTTCACCTTCACGGTCTTCATCTGTTGCTAAGAAAAGTTGATCACACTCTTTAAGTCGAGCTTTCAGTTCAGTAACTTTTTTCTTTTTATCTGGGTTAATCACATAAAGCGGCTCAAAATCATTTTCGATATTTACGCCCTCTTTTGCCCACTTAATCTTTTTATATTCAGCAGGAATATCAGCTGCACGCTGCGGCAAATCGCGAATATGCCCAACACTTGCTTCAACGATGTAATCGCTACCTAAGAAACTTCCAATTTTTTTTGCTTTGGCAGGAGATTCGACAATTACCAAAGTTTTCTTGGCACTCATCTATCCTCCTAACTTTTCTGCTAAAGCGCTTCTTAATTTGCTAAGCCGCTACCCCATAAGTTTTTCAACTCGTGAAGTAGCGGCTCATAGCAATTTAGATAAGCGCGGTTGCTCTACGACGGTTGCGAATTAACGAAACGATAATAATTCCGAGAGCGGCAAATGCGATCAACATCCGTGCGCCAGTTTGGCCACCAAGTGACAAACTTACGATTGCTGGAGTTACCAATAAAGCAACCAAGTTCATTACTTTGATTAGTGGGTTGATTGCTGGACCAGCGGTATCTTTGAATGGATCGCCAACTGTGTCACCGATGATTGTTGCTTCATGTGCTGGTGAACCTTTTCCACCATAAACACCATCTTCAACCATCTTCTTTGCGTTATCCCATGCGCCACCAGAGTTGGAAAGGAATACCGCCATCAATGTTCCGGTTCCAATTGCGCCAGCAAGGTATGCACCAAGTGCTCCTACGCCAAGACCAAATCCAACTGCGATTGGTGCAAGAACAGCTAGCAATCCTGGTGTCACTAATTCGCGGAGTGAGTCACGAGTACAAATATCAACTACCCGACCGTACTCAGGCTTTTCAGTTCCACTCATAATTCCGGGGTGCAATTTAAATTGGTTACGAACTTCCATAACTACCGCACCGGCAGCACGTGATACCGCATTAACTGCAAGACCCGAGAATAAGAACACGACTGCGGCACCAATAATCAAACCAACCAAGTTACGTGGGTCAGCGATATTTAGTACTCCAGTGAATTCGATTCCAAGATCGGCAAGATTCTTTCCACTTTCAATAACAGCATTCTTGATTGAGTCGGTGAATGATCCAAATAGCGCAGTTGCAGCAAGCACAGCAGTTGCAATTGCGATTCCCTTGGTGATTGCTTTTGTAGTGTTACCAACTGCATCAAGAGAAGTAAGGATTTTTGCACCATCTCCGTGAACGTCGCCTGACATTTCCGCGATTCCTTGTGCGTTATCTGAAATCGGACCAAATGTATCCATTGCAACAATTACGCCAACAGTTGTAAGCAAACCACAACCGGCGAGCGCGACTGCAAATAGCGAAAGAATTACAACTCCACCGCCAAGAAGGTAGGCACCAAATACTGCAGATGCAATAAGTAGCGCTGAATAAACTGCAGATTCAAATCCAACTGAGATACCAGCAAGAATTACAGTTGCGGCACCTGTCTGTGATGAAGCAGCAACATCATTTACTGGACGACGGCCAACTTCAGTAAAGAAGCCAGTCAAAATTTGAATTGCAGCTGCAAGAACAATTCCAATTAATACTGCACCTAATGCAAAGGTGCGAGGATTAATATCAACTGCAGAAATTTCAGCACTTACATTTGCAAATTGCGAGAAGCTACTTGGCAAGTAGATGTAAGTTGCAAAGCCAACCAAAACTGCACTAACTACTGCAGATAAGAAGAATGAACGGTTAATTGCGGCCATTGCATTTTTATCAGTTGGACGCAAACGCGTTAGGAAAATTCCAAGTACTGCAGTGACAATTCCGATCGCCGGAACGATTAATGGGAAAATTAATCCGCTATCACCAAATCCAGCTTTACCAAGAATTAATGCAGCAACAAGAGTTACCGCGTAAGACTCAAATAGATCTGCAGCCATACCAGCACAGTCACCAACGTTGTCACCAACATTGTCAGCAATGGTTGCCGGATTGCGAGGATCATCTTCTGGGATACCTTGTTCAACTTTTCCGACAAGGTCAGCTCCGACATCTGCAGCTTTGGTAAAGATTCCGCCACCAACGCGCATAAACATGGCAAGCATTGCTGCGCCAAATCCAAATCCTTCAAGAACTGAAGGTGCGTTCTCCTTATATATAGCAACCACAAGAGCAGCTCCGGCAAGGCCAAGCCCAACCGTCATCATTCCAACGACACCACCTGTGCGGAATGCGATTTGCACTGCGCGCTCAGCGCTTCCTTGACGAGCAGATTCAGCAACGCGAACATTTGCGCGAACAGCAAGCCACATACCTTGGTAGCCAACAAATGCAGAAAAGCCAGCACCAACTAAGAAGAAGATCGAACGGCCAATGCGAATATCTAAATCACCTGGAAGTGCAAAAAGTAAGAAAAAGACAATTACTACGAAAATTGCGAGGGTGCGAAATTGACGCGCTAAATATGCGGCAGCACCTTCCTGAACAGCGGCAGCGATTTCTTTCATCTTCTCGGTGCCTTCTTCTGCGGCGAGTACGCGGGTCCGCAAACCGTAGGCAACGCCAAGTGCGAGGAGTGAAATCCCCAAAATGACGTAGACAAGGGTGAGGTTGGATCCGGCCACTTGTACTAATGGATTTGTACTGGTCATAGCTACTCCTGAGTGGATTCGATCGGTTGATTAAGGGGTGGACAGGGTGGTTTTGCGGTACAGCCAGGCGCTCAAGGCGCCTTACGAAGCGTGAGTGTACGCAGATAAAAGGGACACAGTGGTAATCCTCGGCCACTTTGAGCACAAATCTCCCCTGAAACTTCCTCAAATCACCTGTAATTCAGATCCAATTTATTGATCCGGCCACCCAGCCCTGGCGCGCCCTCCCCCTTGCCCGGTCACCCAAAGGCTCTGACTATCTATATAGCACTCCACGGCTCCCAGTTGGATTGCGATCTCGCAAGCAGCATTACTAATTGCTCCAGTTCGCGAAATCGCAGCAAGGGTGATCACTTCGGCCTGATGTTCATTTGCTCTAAAGGTATCCACGCCATGCAAATAGCCGATCAAGGTCAACAAAATTGTCCCGGTTAATCCGATCGGGAGTAAGAACCAAATCATTGTGGCCGGTATCCATTAGCGCGTGCCTTCACATCATTTTCGTCAATCTCGACTGTAACAACGCCATCGTGATCTGAAATAGCAAGTTTTCCTTGGGGGAAATTATTATGCATGATTTGATCAATTCTCATTTGTGATTCGCCGCGAGTAATTGCCCGCGCAATAACTTGTGCAACTGCTTCTCCATGTTGTTGCGCAGTTATTGCGCTTACGATTTGTAAACCAAAAAAGAAAAGCAAAAGTAAAGAAGGAAGTGTTACTGCAAACTCAGCGGTAACACTTCCACGTTCGTCATTAAGCATTTAAAACAGGAAACTCGAAAGTGCTCTACGCATTAAATCCCCAATTAACTTTGCGATAGATTCAGATGAAAGCAACTTATATAACATTCCTGCAAATCCACATGCAGCCACCGTAGTAACAGCATATTCGGCTGTAACCATGCCAAGCTCACCCGACTTGAACAAGATTGCCAAACTTTTAATGCGATGCAAACTTTTGGTCATCGGCGCTCACTTTCATTTGTTGATTTTGGAATGCAGATACTTTCCTTTTTCCAGCACTGTTGCTACCTGCTAAATAAATACTGGGGATTATCCCAAGTTGTGGTTAAAAAAATTTAAGAGTTGAAAAGAAAGAAATTACTATTGGTACTATCGCCCCAGAAATAAATGCTGGTAGAAAACAAATACCAATAGGCAGCGAAAGTTTTACTCCGAGTTTACTTACCTGCATACGCGCTCTTCTTGAACGTTCTTCGACTAATGAGATCGCACTTACTCTGAGTAAATGTCCGATCGGCCTTCCTCGCTCCTGGGCTCGGATTAATCCTCCAACCCATTCACAGGTGGCCGGATCATCCTGCCACTCGCGCCATGCTTGAGATGGCGATGCCCCAACTTTTAGTAAATCAATACTCCTAAATGCTCGGCGGGAAAGATCAGAATGTAACAATGGAGCAACTACTTCGAGTGCAGTTAACAAGTTTGCTCCTGCAGTAATTAAAGCAGCCAAAATTTGGCCGAAAAATGGAAGTTCCATTTCCACCGAAAGTTGAGATTGTGCTTGCTCTTTAGAGGGCAATGATTGAATTAATCTTAAAATAAACCAATAGATAACTGGTGAAATTAGAAAAAGTTTTGGGGAAAGTAAAATGATAACTACCGAGAATAAGAGTGCACTTTTATTGGATCGCATTTATGATCCGTCTCGCCCAAAAGCGACCTAAAAGTTGTAATGTGATTGAAAATGTGAGTGAAATTTGCGCGATCATGGAGTGGCGTAATGTATTTATAACATCTAATCCAGTTGATTGAGCCAAGATCAGCAGCAGTACCGGCAGAACGGCCAAAAGTGTTGTAGTTGCTTTTGTAGAAGCTACCTCAATTTCAATTAAACTCTTGAGATCTTTCTTTGCCAGTAATTCATTTCGATATGACCGCAATAGTGGAGCCAATGCTATTCCGGAATTTGCACTTAACTTAGTAATTTTCACAATAGTCCTGAAGTCTAAATTGCTAATTCCCTCTTCACTTACTTCAAGAAAATTCTCTCCATTTCGCGCAACAGACCAAGCCTCTAATAACGGAATCCCATTCTCAATCTCTTCAATCAAAATATCTAAAGACTCTAAATATTCTTTAGGGGTAACTTCGCTCTTCCGGTTAGGTTTGTTCATAAATAATGGAAATGGGAGTGAGAAAATAAATATTAATAGAAAAATAATGAGCAAAACATTTTTCATAACATCTGCTCAAATTCTTCAAATCCTTCTTCAAAATTAATTTTGAAATCTGAATCAAAGGTAATTGCTGGAATTATTATTATCATCCCAGATACTTCTTTTATGAGATTGATGGATTCGATGGATCTGTACTCTCTGATTGGATGCAAGTGAATCAATAAATCAAAAGCGCTAGCGAGTTGTGCGTGCATTGCTTCTCTGGAAACGCCATGCAATAAGCCAAGTGCGGCTATGCGTGATGGGACATCCTTGGCAGAGTTTGCATGAATTGTTCCGCAGCCCCCTTCATGGCCAGTATTTAGAGCTAATAAGAAATCAATAATTTCACGACCACGAACCTCGCCCATAACTATTCTTGTTGGACGCATTCGAAGTGCTTGACGAATCAGATCTTGCAAGGTCCACTCTCCACTACCGTCACTATTAGGCATTTTGCTTTGCATCTGAACTACATGCGGATGATTAATACGAAGTTCGTGTGTATCTTCCAAAATTAATATTCGTTCACTTGGTTCAGCCATTTCCAACATAGCTGACAGGAGAGTTGTTTTCCCAGCACCCGTTCCACCAGAGATTAAAAACGATTTTTTAGCCTTTACGATTTTGGATAAATACTTACTAACTTCTAAGTTAAGCCAATTGCTACTAGACCCACTTCGACTTTGATTTGATCTGATCGAAATGTGAATGCCTCCTTCGACTAGCGGGGATAAAATTGCGTGTAATCTCAAACCAGGTTCGAGTTCGGCATCTAAAAATGGGTGGGCGTCATCAAATAATCGACCACGCTGCAATGCTAAGAAATTTATAAACTCCCTTAATAATTTTTCATTACCAATCTCAGATGTAATTTTTTGTAAACCCAAGCCCCGGTCAATCCATACAGATCCTGAGCCATTAACAAATAAATCACTTATTTGTCGATCGCTAAGAATTTCCTGTAGTGGCCCGTATCCATTAACCCAATCATGAAAATTTCTATGTTCTTTCGCTAACTGCGTCTCTGAAAGCCAAGGGGCAGAATCCCTTATTTTCTCGACAACATTCGCTCCATCTAACTCTTTTATTCCCGCAAAATCATTTTGCAATTTTTGGAAAATCTCAGCACTCATAGATTTATGCTTACGAAATTTTGTAAAATTTTCATTAGTGCATCTTTTGAAGGCGGGAGTACTCCATAAGTTTCAAGATTTTGAACGGATTCTGACTCAGGTAATTTTATAAAAGTATTAAAACCCATTTGATACGAAGACTCATTCGATGATAAGTTTGAATTTCGAGTGGTCCGTAATAAAAGATTACTAATTTCAACATTTATTGAACTCTTTCTCAATCTATTTAGACTTCTCACTGATTCGATTCCAGAGACTCCAATTAGGTTTAGCATCGTTATTTTTGAAATTAGCGAGTTAGTGAATTCTGAAAAATGCCTTGGCAAATCAATGATAATTAATTCGAATTCTTCTGCTGCGCCATCTATTAAATGCGAAACGCTTTTGCTTGAATTTTCACTTATCTCAGTGAAGGATAAATAGGTCACGCCAGATGAAAGAGGTTCCGGAAAAGCATTAGCAGGTATTTTCATCTCAAGATTTTGATAACTTTTCCAGTTGCGTTCTTGGTCTTGGAATTGATTATTTCTGCGACTTAAAGCATCGCCTTCGATCAAAATAGATTTGACTCCAAGATTTTTGGCCGCCAGCGCTATGTAGAAAGCAGTTGTGCTAGCACCCGACCCTCCACAGATTGGGAAAGTGCCCCAAATCCTTAGGGGGTGGAGTTGGGACACTTGGACAGAGTTGCACAGAAAATTAACGTACCTTTAATCTGCAATTTAGAGTGCGAATAACCTATAAGTGGGGGAAACCGACTGTCATCACTACGCTTCTCTGTGTGAGCACAAGCGCTGTCTTCTTTGATTTAGATAAGACAATTATCGCGCGCTCATCATTGCTGGCATTTACTAAGCCTTTTAGTACCGCAGGGTTAATTTCAAAAAAGCGGATGTTAAAAAATGTAGTTAATCAATATTTTTTTGCAACAGTGGGCGCAAATCATGCCCAGATGGAGAGATTGCGTGAATCACTTACCGCAATGGTTACTGGATGGTCAGTAGATCAAGTTAAAGAGATTATTAATGAATCAATTCATTCTGCGATTGGGCCGATGATTTACGACGAAGCTGCGACGTTAATTGAAAAACATATCTCTGATGGACGGGACATCATCATTGTTTCAACTTCTGGTAAAGAGATTGTCGAACCAATTGGAAAATTACTTGGCGCAACAACTGTTATTGCAACAGAGATGATAATTGAAGATGGCAAATACACCGGCGCGGTTGCTTTCTACGCATATGGTGAGAAAAAAGCTGAAGCTATAAAAAAACTTGCTGCTGAAAAAGGTTATGACTTATCACTTTCATTTGCTTACTCAGATTCAGTAACAGATTTACCAATGTTGAAATCAGTGGGCTTTCCATGTGCAGTAAATCCGGACAGAGCACTTAGGGCTGAGGCCGAAAAGTTAGATTGGCCGATTCTTTCATTTAGCCGTTCTGTGCCTTTGCGCGATCGACTTTCTGGTGTTCCACGTAAGCCAGCACTCGCTACAGCACTGAGCCTTGGCGCCTTCATCGCACTTTTGTTAGTCAAAAAGCGTAAAGGCAAGAAGGGTTAATAAGGGCAACAAGACCAGTGGGGATTTCGCTTAATATTAGGTAACGGGTTTCGCAAATTCGCTGTAAGTATTACCCTCACTCTCGGAGGTATCAGATGAGCTCATCGCTTGAAAATCTTGGAACTGAAAACCGGAAATTTCCACCCACCCCAGAGTTTGCCGCAGCAGCAAATGCGAAGGCAGATATGTATGTTGAAGCCAAAGCTGATCGCTTGGCTTTTTGGGAGAAGCAAGCACACGCTTTGCATTGGGACAAACCGTGGACCCAAGTTCTTGATTGGAAGCGACCATTTGCCAAATGGTTTGTTGGTGGAAAATTAAATGCCTCATATAACTGCTTGGATCGCCATGTAATTGAAGGTCGCGGTGATCGCGTCGCTTTTATATTTGAAGGCGAACCCGGAGACTCACGTACATATACCTATTCACAGTTATTAATTGAAGTTAAAAAAACTGCGAATGCCCTTATTGAACTTGGTGTCAAAGACGGAGACCGCGTCGCTATTTATATGCCGATGATTCCTGAAGCGGCTATTGCGATGCTTGCCTGCGCAAGAATTGGTGCACCACATTCAGTTGTCTTTGGTGGGTTCTCTGCAGATGCATTGTTATCAAGAATCCAAGATGCTGATGCAAAAATTGTAATTACGGCAGATGGTGGTTATCGCAAAGGTAGTGCAAATGCTTTAAAGCCTGCTGTCGATGATGCGCTAAAGGGTGAAACAAATGTTAAACATGTTCTTGTTGTAAAACGTACCGGTCAAGAAGTTGAGTGGCATGACGATCGTGATGTTTGGTGGCATGAAATTGTAGATCGCCAGAGTGCAGAACATACTGCAGAATCTTTTGATAGTGAGCATGGTTTATTTATTCTTTACACCTCAGGAACAACTGCAAAACCAAAAGGTATTTATCACACAACAGGTGGATACTTAACTCAAGCAGCTTTTACTCACAAATATGTATTTGATTTAAAACCAGAAACTGATGTCTACTGGTGCACAGCAGATGTTGGTTGGGTTACTGGACATTCATATGTCGTTTACGGTCCACTTATAAATGGCGCAACTCAAATAATCTATGAAGGCACCCCTGATTCACCAACAAAAGGGCGAATCTTTGAAATTATAGAAAAATATGGCGTCACAATTTTGTACACCGCACCTACTTTGATCCGTACTTGGATGAAATGGGGCGATGAATTTCCAAATGCATCAGATTTATCGTCATTGCGATTATTAGGATCAGTCGGAGAACCAATAAATCCAGAAGCATGGATGTGGTACCGAGAAGTTATCGGTGGAAACCGTTGTCCGATTGTTGATACTTGGTGGCAAACAGAAACTGGCGCAATCATGATTTCACCTCTGCCTGGAGTTACTGCAACTAAACCTGGATCTGCGATGGGAGCGATACCCGGAATTAGTGCTGCAGTAATTGATGACAACGCAAATATTGTGGGCAATGGTGGTGGCGGTTACTTGGCTTTGACCGAACCTTGGCCATCGATGTTGCGTGGAATCTGGGGTGAGGCAGAACGTTACCAAGAGACTTACTGGTCTCGTTATGACGAAGCTGGATATTACTTTGCTGGTGATGGCGCAAAATTAGATAGCGATGGCGCTGTTTGGTTATTGGGTCGCGTCGATGACGTCATGAATGTTTCTGGTCATCGCATCTCAACTACTGAAGTTGAGTCGGCGCTAGTTTCACATGTCGCTGTTGCTGAAGCTGCTGTTGTCGGGGCCAATGATGCAATGACCGGGCAAGCAATTACCGCCTTTGTAATTTTGCGTGGCGGAATTCCAAATGTTGGAGGAGAAGAACTTATCCAAGAACTTCGCAATCACGTTTCAAAAGAGATCGGCCCAATAGCTAGGCCTAAACAAATTTTGGTTGTTGCTGAATTACCAAAAACTCGAAGTGGAAAAATTATGCGCAGACTTTTGCGAGATGTTGCTGAAAATCGAGCTGTGGGAGACTCAACGACTCTTGCCGATCCAAATGTTATGAAGTTAATTCAAGCGGGATTGAATGCTGGAAGCAGCGAAGATTAAAAATTAATTAGTTGCTTTAATTAATTGATCTTGGCTTGTTGCAATAATTTTTGCAACAACTTTTGGACCATGATTTTCAATTTGGGCAATGACAGTGCTTTGATCTGACCACCGTGAAATTTTTTCTTGCGGGAAAATCATGGCAAGCTCTCCAATAATCCAAATAAGCACTAACGCCTTACTCAACCCCAGGAGAGCCCCTGCGATTGAATCAACTGCTTTTAATGGCTTCCATAAAAAGTTTTTCCGGAACCATTTTGCAGCTCTGCCTAATAAGAATTGAAATATAAACGCTGACGCCACAACAATTCCGGCAGTCAATCCAATACGTGAGGTTGGTGAATCATTTGCACTTACAAATTGCGCACCATATTTCAGACCTACAATTCCACCGCCTACCAAGCCTACAAAAGCAAAAACTCCAGTTATTAAACCGCTTCGGTACCCTCGATAAATTGAAAATATCAAAATTGCCAAAAGGGCGAAATCAAAAGTAGTCATGGTGTTAATTCTATAATTTTTTCGTGATCCCATTCACGTTCATATCCACTATGAAAGAGAATTCGATCAATAATTCCAGCGGTAAATCCCCAAATTAGCATCTCTGCCACATTGAAAGCTGGTCCGATGTATCCACTCTTATGGCGCACTTTCGCTCTATTTGCCGGATCAGCGAGATCAATTAATGAAATATTCTCAGCACGCACAACTTCCTCAACACTTTGTGGGGCGATCTCATGAGGGTCGCGCCACCATGCCACTACTGGGCTTATGTGAAAATTACTTGGAGGTAACCACAGTTCAGGTAGTACTCCGGTCACCTCAACTGTTTCACTTCGTAATCCAACTTCTTCTTCACTTTCACGAAGTGCGGCAGATATTGCGTCTTTATCAGTTAGATCAATAGCACCTCCAGGAAAAGAAGGTTGACCTGGATGAGATCGCATTTGCGAACTTCGAAGAGTGATTAAAACTTCTGGCACTTGACCTTTACCAGAAAATAAAATTAGTACTGCACCTTTGCGAGTAGATTCATCTCCACCTCTAAGTGGAAATTGAAAATCGTCACTTTCAAATTTGTTTGGGAGTTCTACAATTTTATTCAACCAATTTGGATGAGCTGAAATATTCTCCGCACTCATTTAGCACCTACCCCAGCAGAAGGGCACAATTTTGCCAACGGGCAAATTCCGCACTCTGGCTTACGGGAGTGACAAATTCGTCTTCCATGCCAAATTAATTTGTGTGAAAGTAAGGTCCATTCCTTTTCTGGAATCAATTTCGCAACATCATTCTCCACTTTGACTGGATCGGTTTCTTGGCTCCATCCAAATCTTCGACTTAGACGACCAAAGTGAGTGTCAACGGTTAATCCTGGAATTCCAAATGCGTTTCCCAAAACTACATTTGCGGTTTTCCGGCCAACTCCCGGAAGTGTTACAAGTTGCGCTAAAGTTTTTGGTACCTCTCCGCCATAATCTTTTAATATCTTGCTTGCTAGTTCTTTTATGTTTTTTGCCTTACTTCTGTAGAATCCAGTTGAGTAGATAATTTTTTCAATTTCGCTGATTTTTGCACCAGCAAGTTTTGTCACTGTCGGGAAGCTTTTAAAAAGTACTGGTGTAACAGCATTGACCCGTTTATCGGTGCATTGGGCAGACAAAACAGTTGCAACTAATAATTCCAAGGGTGAGTTGAAATCGAGTTCGCACCTGGCATCTGGATACTCCTTGGTGAGAATTCGATAGATCGAGCGTGCCGAGCTCTGTTCGGCGGTTATTTTGGGGCTCATCCTCCGAAAGAGTACGCGTTAGGCGCTACGGCTGCGAACAGGTAAATTGGCCCCGTGATCGAAAATAGTGAGTTAGTAGAGATCATCCACCGCGCGCCATTATTTATCGCCCTTGATGATGACTCGGCGAACGCGCTCAGAAAATCTATGGATGAAGTCAAACTCAGTCGCGGGCAAACCCTTTTCTCCGAAGGTGATCAGGCTGAACGTCTATATGTCATTGGCGAGGGGAAAATTAAACTTGGCACGGTCAGCGCCGATGGACGCGAAAATTTACTTTCAATCCTTGGGCCCGGAGATATGTTTGGTGAACTTTCGCTTTTTGACTTAAGGCCTCGTACATCTACTGCCACCGCCGTTACAGATGTTCGTCTTTTTAGTTTAGGAAATGATGACTTACAAGAACTTCTTCGTGCGCGTCCAGAGGTTTCCTTCTACTTGTTGCAATCTCTGGCACAGAGGTTTAGAAGAGTAAGTGAAATTGTTGAAGACTTAGTATTTTCAGATGTCCCAGGACGAGTTGCAAAAGCATTAATCCAATTATCTGGACGTTTCGGAAAGCCCACTGACGAAGGTCTTCATGTCAATCATGATTTAACTCAAGAAGAGTTAGCGCAATTGGTAGGTGCCTCTCGCGAAACAGTGAACAAAGCGCTGGCTGATTTTGCTGGTCGTGGTTGGCTTCGACTTGAAGCGCGCTCCGTAATCATTCTTGATGAAGAACGACTTTCAAAGCGCGCGCGTTAAATAATTTATAAGTGAATTAACGAAGCGCTACTACTGCTTCCACTTCTACAGGTGCGTTCAATGGTAGTTCAGCAACTCCCACAGATGATCGTGCTGCTCGTCCTGCTTCACCAAATACATGCAAGAAGAGTTCGCTTGCCCCATTAACAACAACTGGCAAGCCAGTAAATCCAGGTGCAGCATTTACGAAACCAACAATTTTTACAACTTGAACTACATCATCAAGGTCGCAAACTAATGAAAGTGCAGCAAGAACATTCAATGCACAAATTTGCGCTAAATCTCTGCCTTCTTCAGGAGTTACATCTGAACCAACTTTTCCAACTTTTGAGATTGCTCCATTTACAGTTGGCAATTGACCAGCAGTAAAAACCAATTTGTCATTCTTGATTGCTGGAAGATAGGCAGCTACAGGTGCGGCGGCTACTGGAAGTTCTAATCCTAATTCTGCAAGTTTTGCTTTCACTTTTTCATGTGCCATTTATGCCAACTCTCTTTTCATGTAAGCAACCAATTGATCAGTGCTACCTGGTGCTGGAACAACTTGTATTAATTCCCAACCATCAGAACCCCAAGTATCCAGAATTTGTTTTGTTACATGAGTCAAAAGTGGAACTGTTACATATTCATATTTAGTCATTGCGCAATCTTAAGCGAGTGCAGCACGAACCGCTGCCGAGACGGCTGCCCCATCAGCCCGACCGGCAATTTTTGGCGATAGGATTTTCATCACTAGCCCCATACCTGCAGGCCCAGTTGCTCCTGATTCCTTCATCGCATCGGCAATTAAGGAGGCGAGTTCGGATTCACTCAACGGTGTGGGCAGATATCTCGCGATAACTTCGCCCTCGGCATTTTCACGCTCGGCTCGATCTGGCCGCTTAGCGTCAGCAAATGCTTGCGCAGATTCACGTCGCTTTTTGGCTTCGCGTGAGAGTACTTGAATGACCTCAGCCTCAGTTAGAACTCGGGCCTCTTTACCGGAGACTTCTTCATTGGTTATTGCGCTTAAACAAAGCCTTATGGTTGATAAAACTAACTCATCTCGAGCGCGCATCGCCTCTGTTAAATCATGCTTAAGTGAATCTTTTAGTCCCATGGCGCAATCATCTCACATTGATCCTTTCGCTCTACTATTACCTCGTGATTAAGTTGCGCCAAGTTGAATTGCCAATCTTTACAAATGGCCAATCACTACGCATTTTGCATTTATCTGATTTGCATCTGACTCCAAAACAGAAAAATAAGATTGCGGATTTGAAAAAGTTGAGTTCTCTCGATCCTGATCTGACCATAGTCACTGGTGATTTCTTGGCCCACCAAGATTCAGTACCCGCAGTTATTGATGCTTTAGGTGGGCTGCTGCACAAGCCTGGCTTTTTTGTCTTCGGTTCTAATGATTATTTCGCCCCCACAATTAAAAATCCAATTTCATATTTATTTTCTAATAGCAGTGGTGGTCGGCGAGGTGGAAATTTGCCGTGGTTGAAATTACAAAATGAATTGGTTAAAGCAGGATGGCTAAATTTAAATCAACGTAAATTAGTAACATCAATTAACGGAATCGCAATAGAAGCCCGTGGAACAGATGATGCCCATTTAAACCGCGATGATTATGAAGCAGTCTCTGGCAAAAAAAATTCTGATGTCCAGTTATCTATTGGGGTAACACATGCACCTTACGCACGATTACTGGATGCCATGGCTAAAGATAATCTCGATTTAATTATCGCTGGACATACCCATGGTGGCCAAGTTCGATTACCACTTCCAAAATTTCTCGGTGGATCTCGTGCTTTAACTACCAATTGCGATTTACCAACTTGGCGGGCCCGCGGCTTAAGTAAAGTTGCAGATCAACCTTGGCTACATATTTCTGCTGGGGTAGGAACTAGCCCATTTGCACCCTTTAGGTTGGCTTCGCCACCTGAGGCGACGTTATTAACTTTAGTTAACCCTTAACCAACTTTAGATCCGCATCCACCATCAATTTTGCTAAATCTTCCCAGTGGGTTTTCGCGCTCCATCCTAATTCACGTGTCGCTTTAGATGGATCACCAATCAATGCGTCAACTTCAGTAGGACGAATATATTTCTTATCAATTTCTAAGTGATCTTGCCAATTTAATCCTGCATGAGCAAATGCAACTTCAACAAATTGCTGGACTGTAGCGCCGACTCCGGTAGCCACTACATAATCCGAAGGTTTGTCTTGCTGCAACATCATCCACATTGACTCAACAAACTCTTTTGCATAACCCCAGTCACGTACAGAATCAACATTTCCTAGATACAACTTCTTGCTCTTGCCATGTGCGATATCGGCAACGGCTCGAGTAATTTTTCTAGTAACAAATGTTTCGCCACGGCGTGGTGATTCATGATTAAATAAAATTCCATTTGTGGCGTGAATTCCATACGCCTCGCGGTAATTAACTGTGGTCCAGTAAGCCATTAATTTTGCTGCGGCATAAGGACTTCGTGGTCGAAACATACTTTCTTCATTTTGTGGTGGTGGAGTAGAGCCATACAACTCACTTGTGCTGGCTTGGTAAAAACGCGTCTCACTGCCCGCTGCACGAATTGCTTCAAGCAAAACCACTGGGCCAACTCCATCGATCTGTCCGGTGTATTGCGGCATACTAAATGAAACTTGAACATGGGATTGTGCAGCTAAGTTATAAACTTCATCTGGTTTTATTTCGCGAACAAGGTTAGTGAGGCCAACACCATCAGACATATCGCCATAATGTAAAATTAATTTTGGATTAGGGTCATGTGGATCTTGGTAAATATGATCAAGTCTTCCAGTGTTAAAAGAGCTTGATCGCCTGATAATTCCATGAACTTCATAACCTTTACCCAACAAGAATTCAGCCAAATAAGAACCGTCTTGACCGGTCACGCCTGTAATTAATGCAACTTGTGTTTTCATTTAATTGCTACTCCTTTTGATTGATACCAGTTTACTGTGTCTCTAATTCCATTTTCCAAGGAAATTTTTGGTGTCCAACCATACGCTTCTAATTTACTAACATCCAATACTTTTCGTGGTGTTCCATCAAGTCTTGATTTATCCCACTCTATTTTTCCAGTAAATCCAACTATGTTGGAGATCAGTACAGCTAAATTGTTAATTGAAATCTCTTGCCCAGAACCAATATTGATATGTTCATTCTCATTGAATTTCTCAGAACAAAAAATTACTGCCTCGGATAAATCATCAACATGCATAAAATCTCGTAGAGGCGTGCCGGATCCCCACAGAGTTACAGTCTCTGATTTTGTATTTTTTGCATCAATGAACTTCCTAATTAATGCCGGAAGTACGTGACTATTTTCTAAGTCAAAATTATCATAGGGTCCGTACAAATTTGTGGGCATAAGTGATATCCAATTATGTCCAAATTGCTTTCTGTAAGATTTGATTAGTTCTATCCCTGCTATTTTGGCGATCGCATAAGCTGAATTACTCTCTTCAAGCTCTCCAGTCAACAACGATTTCTCATTAAGAGGTTGAGTCGCAAATTTAGGATAGATACAACTAGATCCCAAAAATACAAATTTTTCTACTTTGGCTACATGTGCTGCATCCATTAAATTACATTGAATCTGTAGATTTTCAGATAAAAAATCTACAGGAAAATTACTATTGGCCCCAATACCACCGACACGTGCTGCAGCGTCTATAATTAAACTGGGTTTTAAATCTTGAATGTATTCAAAAGTCTTTTTACGATCTAACAAATCTAAATCTTTAGAATTTATTCCTACTGCAGTTTTTCCAGCTTTGTTTAATCCACGTAAGATCGCCGAACCTACTAAACCAGTTTTACCAGCCACCAGAATGGTCATGGGATCAGCCTAACAGTGAGAATTATGAGTTGAACTCTTTGGCAACTAATTCGGCAATTTGTGCGGTATTTAATGCTGCACCTTTGCGTAGATTATCCCCACACAAAAATAAATCTAGTGCGTATGGATCGTCAAGGCTTGCGCGCACTCGACCAACCCAAGTTGGGTCAGTACCAACAACATCAATTGGAGTTGGGAAGATGTGATTTTCTGGCTCGTCAACTAATTTAACTCCAGGTGCACTTGCCAGAATTTTCTGTGCGCCTTCACGAGTAACAGTTTTTTCAAATATTGCATGAACAGCAAGTGAGTGAGTTGTAATTACTGGTACGCGTACGCAAGTTGCTGAAACCTTTAGATTATTCATACCTAAAATTTTACGTGACTCATTGCGGACTTTTAATTCCTCAGATGTGTAACCACCTTCTTTAAGAGATCCAGCCCAAGGAATCACGTTTAGTGCAAGAGGTGCTGGAAATGGACCGTTATCTTTTACACTTCCTCGCACATCTGAGGATACTGAACCCAAATCTTTTCCAGCTACTTCAGATATTTGCGAATGCAAAATATCAATTCCTGATTGTCCAGCTCCAGACGCTGCTTGGTAAGAAGCCACCACTAATTCTTTTACGCCGTACTCTTTGTTGAGCGCTCCAATAGCCACAATCATCGAAAGCGTTGTGCAGTTTGGATTTGAGATTATTCCTTTTGGCCGATTTTTGGTTTGTTCTGGATTTACTTCAGGTACAACTAGGGGAACTTCAGGATCCATTCGAAATGCTCCAGAGTTATCTACAACAACAGCCCCACGCGCCGCAGCTATTGGTCCCCACTCAGCAGAAACTTCGTCGGGAACATCAAACATCGCCACATCAACACCATCAAATGCTTCAGGAGTTAATGCAACAACCGTTAGCTCTTCTCCACGACAACTTAATTTCTTTCCGGCACTTCGAGCAGAGGCAATTAATCTAATTTCTCCCCAAACATTTTCGCGTTTACTCAAAATATCTAGCATCACTGTCCCGACTGCGCCGGTTGCGCCAACGACTGCAAGAGTTGGTTTCATCGACCAGTACCACCATGAACAACTGCTTCTTGGTCATCATCGAGGCCAAATGCGGTATGTGCGGAACGAACCGCTTTATCTAAATCGCTTTCACGGCAAATGATCGAAATGCGGATCTCAGATGTCGCAATCATTTCAATATTGACGCCAGCATCTGCCATCGCCGCAAAAAATGTTGCAGTAACTCCAGGATGAGAACGCATACCCGCACCGATTAATGAGATTTTTCCAACTTGATCATCATATTGAATAGATGCAAAGCCAACTTCACCTTGAATCCGTTGCAACACCGCGATTGCATTTTGTCCTTCACTCTTTGGCAAAGTAAATGAGATATCAGTTAAGCCAGTTGCGGCGGCAGAAACATTTTGGACAATCATGTCGATGTTTATATCAACATCAGCGATTGCTTGAAAAATACGAGCGGCAACTCCGGTGCGATCAGGCACTCCAACGATAGTCACCTTCGCTTCACTTCGATCATGAGCAATTCCTGAGATTATTGCTTGTTCCATATCGCTATCTCCTTCTGGTCGGTCTTTAACTACCCAAGTTCCTTCATTACTACTAAAAGATGAACGCACATGAATTGGTAAATCAAATCTACGTGCGTACTCAACGCAACGAAGATGTAAAACTTTTGCACCACTCGCAGCCATCTCTAACATCTCGTCATAAGTAATGCTTTTTAATTTACGTGCACTCGGCACGATTCGTGGATCGGCTGAAAATACGCCATCGACATCTGTATAAATTTCACAAACATCAGCTTCTAGTGCAGCGGCGAGCGCAACAGCAGTCGTATCTGAACCACCACGTCCAAGTGTTGTTACATCTTTTGTATCTTGGCTAATTCCTTGAAAGCCAGCCACGATTGCAATTGCGCCTTCTTTTAATGCATCAACAATTCGCCCCGGTGTTACATCAATAATGCGGGCACGCCCATGAACTGAATCAGTAATTACTCCCGCTTGACTTCCGGTAAAAGAACGAGCCTCTGCCCCTAAATTTCCAATCGCCATTGCAAGTAGCGCCATTGAAATTCGCTCACCAGATGTAAGCAACATATCCAATTCACGCCCCGTCGGCATCGGCGTAATCTGTTTAGCTAAATCAATTAACTCATCAGTTGTATCGCCCATGGCACTCACGACAACAACCACATCATGGCCGGCCCGCTTACTAGCCACAATCCGGGCAGCCACCCGCTTCATTCCAGCAGCATCGGCTACTGAGGAGCCCCCATATTTTTGAACGATTAAACCCATGAGTTAACAATGACAGAGAGCTTTACCTTCAAGCGAATATATCTCAGTATTTAAGACGCCTAAAATCTCAATATGTGAACTTTACTAGATATCTAACTTCCGGCGGCCCTCAAATGCTCTACCAAGCGTAACTTCATCGGCATATTCCAGATCTCCGCCAACCGGCAGACCACTAGCTAGCCGAGTCACCGTCAACCCAATCGGCTTGAGCAATCGCGCCAAATAGGTAGCGGTGGCCTCTCCTTCAAGGTTTGGATCCGTCGCCAAGATAACTTCAGTTACCACTCCATCAGCCAAACGCACCATCAATTCACGAATCCGTAAATTCTCTGGACCGATACCCTCGATCGGACTAATCGCTCCACCAAGGACGTGATACTTGCCGCGAAATTCGCGCGTCTTCTCAATTGCTTGAACATCTTTACTCTCTTCAACTACGCAGATTGCAGTTGGATCGCGACGAGGATCGCGACAGATGCGGCATTGCTCTTCCTCGGCAACATTGCCGCAGGTAGCGCAAAAAATAACTTTTTCTTTAACTTCTCTAATCGATTCAACTAACCGAGTGATATCAGTATTTTCAGTTTGCAAAATATGGAATGCAATTCTTTGCGCACTCTTTGGGCCAACGCCAGGTAGGCGCCCCAGTTCGTCAATTAGATTTTGAATCGCACCTTCATACATAGTTAAACCTTAGGTCCTATGCGCATCACTTACTTGGATACTCGCCGATAACTTTTGCACCTAACTCACGTGCAAGTAAAGCAGCACCTTGTAATTCATTTACATCTTTGGAGTTTTCAATTGTCTCTGCACTTTCTGCAACTTCTTTGGCAATTGAGCCAGGATCTATAGATGGATCGATAATTACCTCTATTGTGCGATCGACACCTGTAATTTCAACAAAAGCATCATGCAAAATAACATCACTGTTAGATCTCAAAAATGAATCGCGCGCGCCAACATTGACCATAGCAATACTTATTGCCCGATCATCAATTGCTGAGATCTGTGCACTAGCGCTCAATAAGGACCAAGTTAACCGGCGCCGACCCTTAACATTTTCAATTACTTCTGGCCATAATCTTCGTAGTCCAACTAAATCCATACCCGCAACCGGTTCTGCCGCAACAGATTTTTTTGGAGCAGCAGCTGGAACTTCTTTTTCAGGAACTGCTGCAACTTTTGTGATCGACTTAACTTCATCTTTAACCGATTCAACTCGCACTGGTTGTACTGCCTTCGCTGGTGTTGGTGAACTTGCAGGAAGTGAAGCAATTGATCCAACCCGCTCTAACCGTTCGATACGTGCGATTACACCGGCATCAGAGTTTTCGGGCAAAAGTATGCGTGCGGCAGTAAATTCCAACGTCAACCTCGGAGCGGTCGCACCACGCATTTGTGTCAAACCTTCACTCACAACTTGCGCTGAGTGAGTCAAATTTGCTGAACCAATTCGTGTTGCTTGCGCTTGCATCCGATCTAATTGATCGGTTGGCATCTGTTTAAAAATTGAATGTGCACTATCTGGCACCGATGCAAGTACAAGTAGATCTCTAATTCTTTCTAATAAATCTTGGGCAAATCTTCTTGGATCATGTCCGGCTTCAATTACTCGATCAATACTTTGGAATAATGCGGCTCCATCGCGCGCTGCAATTGCATCTATTGCATCATCGAGTAGTGCTCCATCAGTAAAACCAAGCAAGTGCAATGCAATCTCATAAGTAACACCATCGCTGCCGGCACCTGCAAGCAACTGTCCAAGAATTGAAAGTGCATCGCGCACAGAACCACCACTTGCGCGAACTACTAATGGCAAGACACCTTTTGAAACTGGTACACCTTCTGATTTACAAATTGATTCTAAATGCGTGGTTAGTAATGCGGGTGGAACTAAACGAAATGGATAATGATGAGTACGCGAACGGATTGTAGAGATTAATTTATCTGGCTCAGTAGTTGCAAAAATAAATAAAACATGTGGAGGTGGCTCTTCTACAACTTTTAACAACGCATTTGCAGCGCCAGGTCCAAGTTGATGTGCCTCATCAATTATGTAAATTTTGTAACGGCTATGAACAGGTGCATAAAAAGCTTTGTCACGTAAATCGCGTGCATCATCTACTAGACCGTGCGTTGCAGCATCTAATTCGATTACATCGAGCGATCCTGGGCCCATTGGCGCAAGATCAACGCATGATTGGCAAACTGCGCATGGAATTGCGGTTGGACCTTTTTCGCAATTTAAACTTCGCGCCATAATTCGCGCACTGGAAGTTTTTCCGCAACCGCGCGGCCCTGAAAATAAATATGCGTGGTGAATTTTTCCAGAAGTCAGCGCATTACCAAGTGGCACAGTGACATGATCTTGACCGATCACCTCACTAAATTGAGCGGGCCGGTATTTGCGATAGAGAGCTAATGACACGTTGCAGACCTTAACTTGTTAGGAACTATTAGGACCCCCCGCACACCCGATAGAGCGTACCTACCCTTGCTGCCTTCCAGCCCTGGGGGAGTTCAGCACGATAACGCCATGCGGGAGATCTGGGGCTAAGCATACGGAAGGATCGAAAGAGCTCTTTTCTTAAGTATCGTTACCCATGGCTTCCCGAGAGGGAGGGCCAAGTGAAGGTTGTGCCAGGAGGATTCGCATAGCGGCCGAGTGCGCACGCTTGGAAAGCGTGTAAGGGGAAACCCT
>CAEZXH010000004.1_pt1 | contig 31090 bp, 31 predicted proteins | sample 7265201 | NCBI WGS metagenome assembly CAEZXH01 (sample SAMEA6813903, study PRJEB35770) | freshwater metagenome | biome: Freshwater; feature: Freshwater reservoir; material: water | place: Czech Republic | collected 2015-11-04 | depth 0.5m m | reverse complement strand
AACAGTTCCACAAAACGTGGCGTGTCTTGCGGGGTGGAAATGATCAACACCTCGCGAATCCCACTCAGCATCAGCGTGGTGAGTGGGTAGTAAATCATGGGTTTGTCATAAACGGGAAGCAGGTGTTTGTTAACTGAAATTGTTAGTGGAGATAACCTTGTCCCGTTCCCTCCAGCCATGATTATTCCACAGCACTCTTTGGTCATTTTACCTTTTCTCCCTATTGTACAAATCTCGATACCAATTAATTGTTTGCACTAATCCTTCTTCAAATGAAACCATTGGCACCCATTCTGTTTCTTTTCTGATTTTTTCACTATTCAATGCATAACGAAAATCATGACCAGGTCTGTCCTCGACATATGTTATTAGATCCATGCCTCTATTTAAAGTATTTATCAAAAATTCCGTTACTTCTAAATTAGTTTTAAATACGCCACTTGCCACATTAAAAACTTCATTACGTCGAGCATTTTCCATTACTTGGATAATGGCTCTGGCAAAATCAGATACATGAATCCATTCTCTAACGTTCTTTCCAGTACCGTAAATTGGTACCGATTTATTCTCGAGAATTCTGTTAATAAAAAATGGTATCAATTTCTCAGGATATTGAAAGGGACCGTAGTTATTAACGCTTCTTATAATATTGTAGGGAAGATTATAAGTTTTTCCGTAGGAAGCTACAATAAGATCTGCTGCTGCTTTTGATGCTGAATAAGGTGATGAAGGGTTTAGCGGATCAACTTCTGAGGCAAAATTAGTGCTGATGGAACCATAGACTTCATCTGTGGAAATTTGCACAAATAATGGTAATCCGTTTCTTACACTTGCATCCAATAGATTTTGTGTTCCAAGAATGTTAGTTTCGAGAAATATTGCAGGCGTGATTATGGAATTATCCACATGACTTTCGGCAGCCAAATTAATTACTATTTCAAATTTTTTATTTTTAAAAATCTCCTGAACTTCACTATTGTTTCGAATATCAATTTTTTTGAAATCAATTGATTCTATTACAGTACTAAGATTATCTTTATTGCCAGCATACGTTAAGCAATCTGCTACGGTTATCTGGTAATATTCGTTTTGGCACAACTGCCGCACAAATTCAGAGCCAATAAAACCTGCCCCGCCCGTCACTAAAACTTCTTTCCTGCGCACCTGCAAAATCTATCAGAAAAACAACTTTATGCGGATCTACACATCCGAGTGCTTACTTTCTCGAATTTGAAATTCGTCTCGGAGCGCATTTTTAATGGAAGAAAAAAATTCATTTTTGATGGTCTTGCTCAGCCTAGGAAGTATCGGAAGGCACAGAATCGTGTTACTTACATCAGTCGAATTTGAAAGATCTGACACCGCATATAAATGATTTTTTCCTGAATAGCCTGAAAAAAGCGCGGGTCTGTAATACCTTCGACTCAAAGTTATATCTTTAATTTTTTCCTGAAATTCCAGTAGTTGATCTTCATGTTCAAATTTTATGGGATAGAAGGACCAAGAAGTATCTCCGGTGCGTACCGGTAAAGTAATTTTCTTGAAGGGCTCAAGTAATTCTGTCAATTCTCTAGCGAAATTTTGCCTAAGCTTTCCATTTGATTTGAATTTTTCAAACGCTGCTAGCGCTCTTGCTGCCGCGAATTCATCTGCTTTTGCATTAATTCCATCGCTAAAAGACTCATTTGATTTTTCTAATCCAAAATTTCCAGCTTTTCTAATTTTTTTAATATTTTCATCGTTTCCAACGACCAGCCCTCCTTCCCCTATTCCCAGTGGCTTAGTCGCATGCAATGAAAATACTTCAACGACTTCCGAATTCAAGATATTTTCTTTAACTTCTCTCACAGGGAAAGCAGCTGCTGAATCTATAATTAAAGTGAGTGAATTGTTTTGACAATACTTGACTAACTCAGATAAATCTCTAATAAATCCAAACACCCGCGTGTGTAATATTATTTTTATTTCCGGATGCATCTTTCTTGCCTTCTCTAGTTCTTCAACAGACAATTCCCATGTGCTCGGATCTACATCGCATGCAATTGGAATTCCTCCAGCAGCAAACACCGCTTGCAAGGTTGCTGGGAATGTAAAATTTGACAGTGCAATTTTTTTATCCTTTGCACCTAAAGCAATTAGCGTCACGATTAAGCCCGAGGTGTTGCTAGAACATAGGTAGCCCCTTCTGTCTTTTCCATTCCAATTCGCCATTAGCTCTTCTGCACTTGAAGCTAATTTTCCCCCATTTGTAAATGTTTTACTTTTATAAGGTGATTTTAATATTTTAATCCACGATTTAATTGAAGGGACAGATGGATCTATAAGTGGGAGTGGGAAGCTTTTAATGACTTCCTCCCGCCTAAGAAATTTTCTTACTATTCCCATAAAGAGTAAGTATAGTATCGGAACAGGGTAGATCTCAGTATGAGTGAGGATTATAATGATTTATGGTGTTTATGGAGCTGGTGGCCATGGTACTGAAGCGATGCAAGTCTTTAAGTCAAATCTCGCTTCGGTTCAAGATCTAAACAAAATTGAGCTTTTTTTCGTTGAAACTAATCCTTTTTTAAAGTCAATTAACAACATTCAAATTATTTCTGAAGAAACTTTCTTAAAAAAGGAAAATATTCCTTTAAATTTTACAATTGCTATTGCAGATTCAGAAGTTAGGGAAACTATCTCAAACCGTATGTCTTCTTTTGGTTGTGTCCCATTTGCAATAATCTCCGATTTAGCTTCAATTTCTGATGAGTCCCAAATTGGGAAGGCTCCTTTGTTTTCGCAGTTTTCACTTGTATCACCTAATGTGACAATTGGAGATTTTGTTCATTTAAATTATTTTTCTTCTGTTTCTCACGACAGTAGTATCGGAAATTTTGTAACTATAGGCCCGGGGGCGCGTATAAACGGTCATGTTTTAGTTGAAGATCATGTTTATGTAGGCGCCCAAGCTACAATTCTTCCCGGGACTAAAAATAAAAAAAGAATAATAGGAAAAGGCGCGACAATAGGTATGGGGGCTGTAGTTATAGAAGATGTACCTCCGTTTGTCACGGTAGTTGGAAACCCCGCGAGAATATTGAAAAATTGAACCTCTAATTCTTAAACAACTTCATAGATTTATGTCGCATATTCAAATGCAGCAATCCGGCGCCAGCGGCTAACTAATCGCTCGTACCCGCGACCGGCAGCCACACCATCGCCAGCGATTAAACCCTGAATTGATGAATGCACATCCTCAACTGAAGTATCTAAATCAAGTGAGCCATCAAGCTGTACGAGAAAACCAGCAAGTCCACCATAATCTAATTCCACAATTGAGCGTGGATGAAATAAATCTAACCATTCAAGTAAATCTTTTACTTCGTCAGAAACTTCGCCATCGCCAAAAGCCTTTAACACGGCAGCGTATGTAACTGCGATGCGCTCACGTGCATGGTTCATTTTGGTACGCATAATTGTAAAAGGACCATCAGGTGAATCTCCACGCAATCTTTCTTTTGGAACAAAGAGTGAGAACCAGCGGGGAGGTATCGCCCAAGTTTCAGTCAAAATATGTGGAGCAGTAGGTTGCCAATCTTCAGATCCAGCGCTGATTGCTTCTTCAACATTTTGCGGTAAAAAGAAAGGAAATACAGTGCTTGGAAGCATTGTTTTAAAATCGGCGAGCGCCGCCCAAGTGCGGATTGCAGTTGACCAAGGCGCTACAAATCTTTCACCATCATGTTCCAAAATATGCGCACCATCTTTTTGGGCGAATGGTGGCTCTGGTCTTATGACTCTACGCAATGCTAATTTTTGTTCATCATTACCGGTATGAATATTCATTGGAATTTGTTTCCAGCGAACGCGATCTACCGGATCAAATGCTTCAATTGGTTCGTATATGCGCAACGAAGCAACATACGGCGTGGGTCTCATAAAGTAATACTGCTACTAATTCAAAAGTTATGCGCGACGGATGTAATTGCCCTCAGCAAAAGGATCGATGTCATCCTCTTTGCGTCGGTCGCTGCCATCGCTATGAAGTTCGCGGCTTAACTTTTCAACATCAATCTCTGCCGATGAGTACTTCAGATCGCGAGCTACTTTTGTCTGTTTCGCTTTTGCACGGCCGCGCCCCATAGCGTGACCCCCTTACACAGTTCGCCCCGGGGTATACCCGGTTGATTTATACGTAGGCGTGAGTTTATAGCCTTCGGTACATACCTTCCAATGCGACCCCACCGGGGGCATTTTGAGCCTGAACTACCTCTCCGGCGACCCAGGATTTCAGGCCGCTATGACCTTTCCCGGCCAAGCGAGCGATTGCAGCATCCACCGAGCTGGGTGGAACCAGCAAAACCATGCCCACCCCACAGTTAAAGGTCCGTTCCAAATCAGGCTGTTCTACTTTGCCTTCGGCCGCTAAAAATTTAAATAACTCGGGCAATGCCCATGTTGATCGGTCCATTGTTAGGCGTAAATCTGTTGGCATAACTCGCGCTGTATTGGCGGCCAATCCGCCACCGGTGATGTGTGCCATCGCGTGAACTTCAACATCGGCAATTAAGTCGAGCAATTTTGGAGCATAAATTGTTGTTGGAGTCAGTAGCGCCTCGCCAAGTGTGGTCCCAAGTTCGGCAACATTTTTACTTAAATCTAATTTTGCATTTTTCAAAATATGCCGAACAAGTGAAAACCCATTTGCGTGCACGCCACTACTTGCGATGACAATAGCCACATCGCCCGCTTTTACTAAATGCTCGCCTAATAACTTTTCATGTTCGACAACACCGGTAGCCGCTGCAGCTAAATCAAATTCATCTTCCTTTAAAAGTTGTGGGTGCTCAGCTGTCTCGCCGCCAATAAGTGCAGTTCGCGACCATGCACATCCACGCGCAATTCCGCTAACAATTTCTGCAATTCGTTCTGGAATAACTTTTCCAACGGCAATGTAATCGGTAAGAAAAAGTGGTTCGGCGCCACAAACCACTAGATCATCAACAACCATCGCAACTAAATCTTCACCGATGGTGTCATATTTTCCGAGCGCACGGGCAATTTCAGTTTTAGTGCCGACTCCATCAGTAGATGTAGCAAGTAATGGTCGATTAAATTTCTTTAATGCACTCGCATCAAATAATCCGGCAAATCCACCGATGCTGCCCATTACTTCAGGTCGCGATGCCTTTGCGATTGAACTTTTCATCAATTCAACTGCAAGCTCCCCTGCTTCAATACTTACACCTGCTGCTTCATAACTACTCACGCCTGCTCCAACAAGAACTTGCCCGCGGTTGTATCTGCTGGAACTGGTATTGGATAAACACCATCAAAACAGGCTTTGCACAATTTATCCTCCGCCAAAGTCGTGGCTTCTACTAAACCTTCTAGCGATACATAACCGAGGGAATCCGCACCTATAGAACGTCGAATCTCTTCAATTTCAAGCCCGGCCGCAATTAATTCGGCACGGGATGCAAAATCAATTCCATAAAAACATGGCCATTTAACCGGTGGTGAAGAAATCCGGACATGTATTTCATGAGCACCGGCTTCACGCAACATTCGCACTATTGCACGTTGAGTGTTGCCACGCACAATTGAATCATCAACGACGACAATTCGCTTTCCTGCAACAACATCACGCAATGGATTTAACTTTAAGCGGATACCAAGTTGGCGAATGGTTTGACTTGGTTGAATAAATGTTCGGCCGACATATGAGTTCTTTACAAATCCTGCGCCATAAGGAATTCCAGATTCTTTTGCAAAACCAATTGCAGCAGGTGTACCTGATTCTGGAACTGGGATGACCAAATCAGCGTCCGCTGGAAACTCTTTCGCTAAACGCTCACCAATAGCAACTCTCGTTGCATAAACACCGCGACCGGCGATAGTTGTATCGGGACGTGCAAGATATACATATTCAAATAGACAACCGCGTGGTTCGGCTACCGCCCAATTATGTGAACGCAAACCATCTTCATCTATTGCTATAAATTCGCCAGCCTCGACTTCTCTAATAAAGCTGGCACCAACAATGTCTAACGCCGCGGTTTCACTAGCAACAACCCAACCACGTTCTAATTTTCCAATTACAAGTGGTCTGATTCCATGTCGATCACGTGCTGCATACAAAGTAGTTTCATCTATAAACACAATCGAAAAAGCACCTTCTAAAGTTGGCAGTACAGCGAGTGCACTAGCTTCGACGCTCTCACCATGTTGGCCGGCAATAAGTGCGGTCATAATTTCTGTATCAGTTGTTGCTCGTTCTTTATCTCCAGATTTGCTGCTGTTTTTTTGAACGCGCTCTGCTAAATCTCCGGTATTAGTTAGATTTCCATTGTGCGCTAAAGCAAGAGTGCCGCTATTTGTAGAGCGCAGAGTAGGTTGGGCGTTTGCCCAAGTGCTTCCACCCGTTGTGGAATACCTCGCGTGGCCTATAGCTAATTTGCCAGTCAGTGTTTCTAAATCGCTTTCGGTAAATACTTGGGAAACCAAGCCCATATCTTTATATACAAATATTCGCTCGCCATCACTTGCCGCAATTCCGGCAGATTCTTGTCCGCGATGTTGAAGTGCATAAAGTCCGTAAAAAGTTAATTTGGCAACTTCTTCACCTGGTGCCCATACTCCAAAAATTCCGCAGGCATCTTGCGGGCCTTTTTCACCCGGCAGCAGGTCATGCGATAACTGACCATCTGCTTTACGCGCCATTACGTAATCCTAGTCAACGTCCAAGGTCAAAAATACCTTGCCACGAGGAGCGTTGTTTTTATGATTTCCGCCACGGACAGTCGCTAGGGCCGACTCCCATTGGCTTAATGGGAATTTATGAGTTGCGATGAAAGATAGATCAATTTTGCCACTATTTAATAGCGCAACTATTTCTCCCCAAGATTTTTGAGTGTAGCTAAAGGAAGCATGAATTGTTAAATCATTATTGATTAAATCATCAATCACAATTGGCAACTTTGCGCCATGATCTGGATACCCAAGCAAAAGAATATGCGCCCCTCTGCGGGAATGATTTAATGCAGCCGCCACGGCCGTTAAGGCCCCTGCACCTTCTATTATCAAATCATATTTTTCAGTTAACTGTTCTTCTGAAGTATAAAAATGATCCACTCCAGCTATTTTTACTAACTCCCTCTGTTCTTGACGCAAACCTAAAAGTGAAACCGATTCAGGCTTATACAATCGAATCAACTTTGCGGCCAATAAACCAATCGTTCCATCTCCGATAACTAAAACTTTTGAGCCAGCCTTAGGTGAGACTCGGTGGAATCCTTGCAACACGACTGCTGCAGGTTCAACAAGGACTGCTGACTCGACAGTTACGGAATCTTTTATAGGGTGAGCAAGTTTTGCAGGTGCAGTAATTTCTTGAGCTGCTGCACCATCACGCGTAAAGCCAATTTCATCATAAAGATCACATCTATTTGTTGCACCACTCTTACATTCACTACACATCTCGCATGGAATTACACCTTCTACAACTACGCGAGTTCCGATTTCAGGATTTGTTACGCCGATACCGTGACCGATCACTCGGCCAACCCATTCATGTCCAATAGTTACTGGATAAGTTATAAAAGCTGGATCTAAACCACCTTCAATGATCGCCAAATCTGTCCCGCAAATTCCAGTTGCAATCGGAGCAAGTAGAATTTCACCTGGTTCTGCTTTCTTACTTGGCAGATCAAGTAAATCTATCTTATTTACTCCAGTGACTCTAAGTGCTTTCACTCTATTCCTCTCATCAATCGGGAATACTTGACACCGGTGCGACCTATGGAAGGCTAACGCTAGCCAATAAAATTATGCAATGTTTAATAATGTTGAACGGAGAAATCTGTGCGAAGCAGTGAATGGTTTGCTGGCAATGATGAAACAACGCTATCGCATCGAGTTGTCATGCGCTCTGTGGGAGTTGAAGTAAGTCCAGATAATAAAAAACCCATAATCGGAATAGCAGACTCTTCAAGCGATTTAAATCCATGTAACTTACCGCTCAGAGCACTTGTTGATGAGGTTAAAGCTGGAGTTTTAGAAGCAGGTGGATTGCCATTGTCATTCCCAGTTATGTCTCTGGGCGAAGATTTGATGAAGCCAAGTGCGATGCTTTACCGAAATTTGCTATCAATGGAAGTGGAAGAATATTTACGTTCTTATCCATTAGATGGTGTTGTGTTACTAGCCAATTGCGATAAGAGTGTTCCGGGTTCGCTAATGGGTGCATTCAGCGCAAACTTGCCATCAATTATGGTTATTGGTGGTGCCCGGCCTGCTCCTTTTTTTAAAGGTAAGCGAGTTGGCACTGGAACTGATCTTTGGCGCAATTGGGAAGCATTTCGTTCTGGCGAATTATCCGAAAGTGAATGGAAAGAATTTGAGAACTGTTTAAATTGTGGTTTGGGATCTTGCAACACGATGGGGACTGCAAGTTCGGTGGCACTGATGATCGAAACACTTGGATTCGCGATACCAGGAACTTCGACGATTCCTTCTGGTACTCCCGAGCGGGCAGAAGCGGCTCGAAATTCGGGACGAGAAATTGTGAGAATGGTAAATGAAGATTTAACGCCAGCAAAGATTCTTTCCCCGGCCTCTTTTCGAAATGCAATCAGAGTTTTACATTCCGTCGGTGGCTCAACAAATGCAATTTTACATTTGTTGGCTTTATCTGGCCGAGTAGGTGGTGAATTAACACCAGAACAAATTAATTCACTTGGTGAAAATATCCCGGTACTTGCTGACGTCGAGCCATCTGGAGAATTCTTGATCCAGGATTTCCATAACGCCGGAGGATTACCCCAACTTCTAACAGCACTAGGAGATCACATCGAAGGCGATGCATTAAACCAGAGTGGAAAATCTTGGAAGAGTCAGTTAACAAAAGAATTTATTCCCAGCCCAGCCATAAGAGCTTTGAATAATCCATTAAAAGAAGGTGGTGCCTTCACATTAGTAAAAGGAAATCTTGCACCTAATGGCGCCTTACTCAAAACTTCTGCTGCTTCACCACATTTGCTTGTTCATAAAGGACCAGCGGTTGTTTTTAATGGTTATGAAGAGATGAGAATAAAACTTGATGACCCAGATCTCGAAATTGCCCCTGATTCAATTTTGGTCTTGCGTGGCTGTGGCGCGGTAGGCGTTCCCGGAGCACCTGAGTGGGGGATGATGCAAATTCCAAAAAAATTAGCATTACAAGGAATTACAGATATGGTGCGAATAACTGATGCCAGAATGTCTGGCACCTCTTTTGGTACCTGCTTGCTACATGTCTCACCTGAAGCAGCTGTTGGTGGCCCTTTGGCACTAGTTGAAAATGGCGATCTAATCTCTTTGGATGTTCCCGCTGGACGACTGGATTTGCTAATCAGCCCAGATGAAGTTGAAAAGCGCCGGGCAAATTGGATTCCGCCGAAATCAGAGCACCTTCGAGGCTGGCCAGCCCTTTACCAAAAGCATGTCTTGCAACCAGACTTAGGTTGTGACTTCGATTTCCTACGTGCGCCAACCCCGGAGCATCGTAGGTTTGTGCCACCGATTGTTGGAAGATCTTAAGATCTTTTTTCAGTCGCATACAGCCCGATAAACCCTTTGGAGGGACAGTGAAAAGAAAAGCCATCTTTGCGAGTGCAGTAATTGCAGCACTCATACTTGCAGGTTGCAGCAGTGCTTCTGAGGAAGAAGCAGCTCCTGCAGCAGATACGCCAGTTACCGTAACAATCTGGCACAACCTTGGTGACACTCAAAATGCAACAGCGACAAAAGCGCTTACAGATGCTTACACCGCTGCACATCCAAATGTCACTTTCGATTTGGTAAGTCAACCCGGAGATAACTACTTCTCCCTCCTACAAGCAGCGGCTGTCTCAAAAACTGGACCAGATCTAGTTTTAATGTGGACCGGTTTATTTGCGCTTAAGTACAAAGAATATTTAACTTCACTTAAGGGCTTAGTCCCAGATGATGCATTAGCTAGTCAAGGTTCATTGGAGTGGTCATCCGATAATTTTGATATCGCAAACGGTCCATATGTAATGCCGTTAGATCGTCAGTTTTATATCGGCTTCTACAACAAAGACGCTTTTGCAAAAGCTGGAGTTACTGCAGTTCCAACTACCTGGACTGAACTCTATGAATCTTGCGCGAAATTAAAGAAAGCTGGATACACCCCGATTGTCTACGGTAATGGTGGTCAAAGCCTTGGCGCACTTTATTACCCATGGTATGACGGAAGTTATTTAGCAATTGGGCAAAATGGTGGAGATGGAAAATCACTTTACAACGGAAGCAATGCTTGGGATTCTGCCGAGAATGTTGCGACTTTCTCCAAATATGCCGCGCTTAAATCTAAGGGTTGCACAAACTCAGACATCCTTACCAAAACCAACAATGTCGAGGATTTCATTGGCGAGAAAGCTGCCATGATCATTGATGGAACATGGGATACCAAGAAATTTACAGATGCTCTTGGCGACAAAGTCTCAGCATTTGTTCCACCATTCTCAGATAACCCAATTAAAGGTGTTGTTGAATTTGCCGGTCAAGGTTTTGCGCTAACTTCATACGCTGCACAAAAGCAAGCAGCCGTTGATTTCTTAACCTTTATGACTACAGATGAAGCAGCTAAAGTGATTGACGCAGCTGGATTGATCCCGAACAAAAAAGGTTCCACTACTTCAAATCCAGTCAACCAAGAGATGCTCGCTTTTGCTGCAAGTGGTGGCTTCACGACCTTCCCAATGCTTGACAACGTGCTTCAGGGTGACGTAGTTGATGCCGGAAACAAGATCATTCCTTCGATCTTGGCTGGTAAAACTTCACCTGCAAAAGGACTGGCGCAACTAAAGCAAGTCTGGGATCAAATCCCAGCTGAAAATAAAGGCGACAGTTACAAATAGGGGGTAGAGAAACAACTAGGGGCTTACTTATGTTAGCCCCGAGTTGTTCTCGTTAAGTTATGGGAAAAAGTGCTTTGCAAAAAGAGAAGAGCCGCACGGCTCTTCTCTTTGGCATTCCTGCCCTTTTATTTGTCTTCTTTTTGCTGGGAATACCTATATTGCAATCTATTTATTACTCCATGACCAAATGGAATGGACTCTCTACGCATTGGATCGGACCTTCTACTTATATTAAGGAATTTTCCAATCCAATCTTTTGGCGCGTGATGCAAAATAATGCCTTGCTACTTTTTTCAGTACCTGTTGCAATTGTTATTCCGATGGGAATTGCCTTTTTGTTAAACGAACACGTATATGGATGGCGTTTTTTCCGTTCTGTATATTTTTTACCTACTGCAATTTCTTGGGTAGTAATTGGCATGGTCTCCCTACGCTTTTTTGCCCAAGAGGGATTGCTAAATGATTTACTTAAAGGAATTGGCCTAGGCTTCATTAGAACAGATTTACTTTCATCAGAACGCGGGGCATTAGCTGCTGTAGCTATCACTTTTATTTGGTCAATGGTAGGCACCAACATCATGATTTTTTTAACCGGTATGGCTAATTTGGAGATTTCACTTAATGAGGCCGGAAGGTTGGATGGAGCAAATAATTACCAAATCTTTCGTCACATCACACTTCCACAATTAAAGCGCTTCATTCAATTCTCATTTGTAATCACCATAATTAGCGCCTTTACCGCTCTTTTCAGTCTTATTTTTGTCATGACGGGTGGCGGCCCCGGATTTGGCACAACAACGCTTGAGTTCTTTGTATATCAGAGCGCATTTGCTAAAGGTGATTTTGGAACTGGTGCGATGCTCGGTTTGATTCTTTTTGTAATTATGGCTGGTCTCGGAGTAGCACAACTAGCTCTAACAAAGAGCAAGGATTAAAGATGACTTTTAAAAAATCAGTTACTTTTGTCTCCATGCTTGGTTTTTCACTTGTGATGCTTTACCCATTTTATTTTATGATTGAAACATCATTTAAATCTAAAGAGCAATTCCTAGGTGCGCCAGGTCACTCATTAGCATCATGGCGCAAATTGACTTCAGCCATGCCAGTCTGGGCTCAGCTAACTAATTCAATAATAGTTTGCGCGGGTGCCATTATTATTATTTTAATTCTAAGCACACTCGCGGGTTTCAGTTTAGCCAAGACAAGATTCCGCGGCACTCCCTATTTCTTCTTAGGAATTGTTGGTGCCATGTTAATTCCTCTTCATTCTGTAATCATCCCTGCATATGTAAATATAAGTCGTTTAAACCTTTTGAGCGGATACTGGGGAGCAATCTTAATGTATGCCGCGTTGGGTGTTCCGTTTGCTACATTTTTAATGACTTCGTATTTTCGCGGATTACCAGATGAACTTATTGAAGCAAGTATCGTTGATGGGCTTTCCTTCGCGCGAGTCTTTCTAAGAATCGCTTTACCTTTATCAATTCCGGCAATTGCTACGGTTGTAGTATTGCAATTTATTCAAATCTGGTGCGACTTACTAGTTGGATTGTTGTTCTTGCAGAATCCAGCTAACCGGACTTTAACGGTAGGGCTCGGTGCATTATCTGCTGGAAGAACTACTGATATACCAGTATTGATGGCGGGCTCTCTAATCAGCGCATTGCCAGCCATAATTGTGTACCTTATTTTCCAACGACAATTGGTCGCTGGCTTAACTGCGGGAATAGGTAAATGATGAAACTAACAGGAGTATTCAATGTCTTACAAACCCCATTAACTGAAAATGATGAGATAGACGAAAAGGTCTTTGCTCGTGAGATTGAATGGTTGATTGAGTGCGGAATTGATGGCGCAGTTTTGGCTATGGTCTCCGAAGTTTTGCGCTTCAGCGCGGAGGATCGACGTAAACAATGGCAACTAGTTCTTAGATTAATCAATGGGCGGATCCCGGTAGTTGCAAGCGTGGGCGCTGAGAGCACCTATATCGCAACCTCACTCGCAAAATGGGCTGAGATTGATGGAGCCGCAGCAGTTATGGCCACCCCACCAAGTGCCTTTGCAACTCTTTCAAATGAAATTAGAGATTATTACGTAGCAATAATTGAAAGCGTAAAAATTCCAGTGATTGTGCAAGATGCCAGTAATTATTTGGGTCAACCACTCGATATCTCTTTATATGTTGATTTAATTGATAAATATGGTGCAGAACGTGTGCAATTTAAACCTGAAGCAAAGCCAGTCAAAGAACGACTTGAACTGTTGCGCGATGCAAGTAATGGCCGGGCATTAGTTTTTGAAGGCCAAGGCGGAGTTGATCTACTTGATACATTCCCAATTGGAATTGTGGGAACGATGCCAGGGGCCGAAGTTCCCTGGGCGCTGGTGGCACTTTTTAAAGCGTTAAAAGAAGATAATTGGGATCGGGCTCGCTCTATCCATGCACCTCTTGCCAAGTTAATCTCATACCAAACCACGCTTGATGCATATGTAGCTGTAGAGAAGTACTTACTAGTTAAACAAGGAATATTTAGCTCAGAACGACAAAGAGGACCGGTCGGTTTTATTCTTTCAAGTGAGTCTAAAATAGAAATCGATGCAGCCTTCGATGCTCTAAAAAATGCTGTTTCGGCTAAATAAATAGATCTCTAGCCTGACTTGGAACCTCTATCCTTGAACCTATGTCGGCTCAAGAGATAGTGCTACTGCTAGCTCCTTCTCAAGATTCTAAAGGTGCTGCCGGACCAGCCTTTATCGAAAGGCATCGCAAATACGCACAAGAGCTTCATGGGGCTAACTCCAAAAATCCAATACTTGTTATTGGCTGCAAAAGCTCTGCCAAGCCAGGTGCGGTTATAGTCGAAGAGGCAAATTTTAAAGTATTCAGTCTTGGAAACAACGATGGAAAATTTCTTAAAGTCGCCCAAATTGCGAGATCAACTGTGAAAAGTAAAAGCTGGAAAATCAAGAGGTATATCTGTGGAAATCCATGGGAGAGTTTTTTCCCAGCGTTATTGATGAAATATATATTTGGGCTGCGGGCCAAAATGCAAATTCAATATCATGGTTGCTTTTACGAGAAAGCTTGGTTGAAAATTTCTTTCAAGAATCAGCTGATGTATCTGCTCACCAAATTTTCTATATTATTGGGTGATTCATTTAGGTTTGTGACAATTGAGCAGATGCAAGAAATGATCAAAAGGAATCCAAAATTAGGTGGTAAATCTTTTGCCGTACCTCTACCAACTCCGATACCTATCACCACAACACCTACTAATTCCACCGAAAATGTAATTGGTTACCTGGGACGGATTCATCCTGAACGTAATCCAGAACTGTGGCTGGAGAGCATCAGGAATTTAAATTTAAAAAGACAGGATTTTAAATGTGTGGTCGCGGGATCTGGACCGGATGAAAAAAACTTTATTGCCAAATTGATCGACCTTCTTGGGCCGACTCGCGTGACCTTCAAAGGACATGTATCGGCGAACCAACTTGAAGATTTCTGGAATGAAATCACCATTCTCTTATCTACTTCAGATATTGAAAGTTATGGACTGGCAATCAGAGAGGCAATCCTCCGAGGCAAGAAATGTGTGGCGGTAACTTCAGTAGGGGCAAGGGACGCCAAAAAAAATTTCAACGACGCGATTACTTTAGCGAAGTTAGATCCAGTTGAGATTGCTCAATCTATTGCTGGTGAGATAGAGATTAATAAATCAAATTTGAACTTGGAAAGTATCAGAAATAAACAAGAATTTTTGAATGCTTCCTATGTAAGTGAATTGGTGAACTCGTGGCGATGAAAAGAGTTGATCATTTACTTGTCATTAATTATGCACTTGATATTCATCAGCCCATTTTCGCAACTTCTGGAAATTGGATATGCGAATTAGCAAAAAGACATGAAAAAATAACGATTATCACTGGTCATCTTGGGGAGTTTGAGCAGCCTACCAACGCTGCTGTCCATTCAATAAAATGGATTGAAGGACAAAACTTCCGTAATATATTTAAAACAGCTGTAATTGGTTTAAAGGTAATCAAGAAAAATAGATTTTCAGCAGCATTTACCCATATGGCATTAATGCAAGCATTAATACTCTCACCACTTTTAAAAGTGCACAAAATTCGGCATGTGATTTGGTACGCGCATGCATCAAATCCGATTTCTTTGAGAGTAGCAAAAATTTTTGCTTCCGAGTTTGTAACATCAACTCCCGGTTCATTTCCATTAAAGTCAGCAAAAGTTACCCCTATTGGACAGGGCATTGATCCGAGTAAGTTCACTCGGAAAACTTTGAATTATCCAATTAAAAATTTGATTCATGTTGGAAGATTTGAGAAAAGCAAGAATATAGATTTGATCATCGAAACTGTCGCACAAGCAAGGCAACAGGGATTTCCTTTGACTTTCACCCAAGTTGGGAATGCTTCTTCTAAAAGTCTAAGCGATTATGAATTTCAATGTAAAAAGAAGTTTTCCTCCTACATTCAAGAGGGCTGGCTGAATTTTGAACCTACCATATCGCATGAAAAAATCCCTGAGGTTTTAAGTAAATCTGATTTGTTCATACACGCATTTCAAGGTTCATTAGATAAGACAACTGTTGAAGCAGTTTTGATGGGCTTGCCTTTAATTTCAATAAACCATGAAGTAAATAATTTTTTTGCGAGCCAATTCGATAATGCATCTTTGATTGAAAGATTGCTCTCTATATTAACTTTGGATGAGAGTTCATTAAGAGATAATGTAGAAGCTCAAGAGGCGCTAGCAATGAAAAATGGAACTCTTAACGCATTGATTGCTAAATTAGATCAAATTTTAATTTCAGGAAAAGCTTGAAATTAGTGGAAAGTAATTAGCTAAATTTGTTCGTTCACCAGAAGCAATGATTACACCTTCATTTATTCCATCTTGCCATAGTAATTTACCAGTGGATAATTTCAAAAAAGTTTCCGCGTTCATTTCGATTACTGCACGTGGTGTACCCCTTTTATGCACCGGCCCAGGTACACACTGAATAGCACTGTAAGGCGGGATTCGCACCTCTACTGAATGGCCAGGCGCTTTTTTAGATAATAAATCAAGGTATTTTTTTACTTCACTCAGAGTTTCAGGGTCTCTCATTAATTAACCAAACAAGCGAGGCAGGGCCTCGCTATTTACCTTGTGCATTTCAGAAATTGAAATCGAGAAAAGGTTTTCAAAGTTAAGTTCATCTCCCCCAGTTTTACCAATTCTGGTCGTGGATATTTCACAATCAATTGCATGGCCGACAAAGTTATCAACCTGATCTGATTCAATTGCAATCAGTATTCGCCCTGGAGTCTCACTAAAGAGATAAACAAAATGATCTTCTGGAATATTGACTACTGCTCCAATTTTTGATGCTAAGGCCATTTCTGTAATAGCAACTGCTAGGCCACCATCTGATAAATCATGCGCGGCAATAATCTGATCGCGCGCATCTGACATTAATTTTCCAAGTCGCATCTCGTGCTTAAGATCTACTTGAGGTGGGAGGCCGCCTAAATGCTTTTGCAGATGAGCCCATTCACCACCGTCAAAATCTTCCCAAGTCTCGCCCAAAAGTATTAGCTCTAGTCCAGCTTTTTTGTAACTCAATGGAATCGCGTGTCTCACATCCTCTATAACTCCAAGTACGCCAATGACTGGCGTTGGCAAAATAGCAACTGATCCGGTTTGGTTATAGAAAGAAACATTTCCCCCAGTTACTGGAAGTCCCATCTCTAGTGCTCCATCAGCAAGGGCTCTAACGCTTTCTGAGAATTGCCACATCACACCGGGATCTTCAGGTGATCCAAAATTCAAACAATTTGTAATCGCAAGAGGTTTGGCACCAGATGCAGCCACATTTCTAAAAGCTTCAGCAAGTGCTAATTGGGTACCGGTATATGGATCTAAACGACACCACCTTCCATTCGCATCCGTTGAGACAGCCACGCCTAAGAAAGTGTCCTCATCGATGCGCACAATTGATGCGTCACTTGGAGAAGCCGAAATAGTATTTCCTTGAACATAACGATCATATTGTGAAGTAATCCAACTTTTATCAGCCAAATTAGGTGAGGCCATAAGATCCAAAAGAGTTTGGCGAAGTTCTGCACCTGACTTTGGTACTGGTAAAGATTTGGTTGTGTTATTTATTAGTGCATCTTGTTCCGCAGGTCGCTTAATCGGACGATTGTACACCGGTCCATCATGGGCAACAGTGCGTGGTGGAACATCAACAATTATTTCACCATCCCAAGTTATAACTAAATGCTTTCCATCTGTAACTTCACCAATAACAGTGGAAACAACTTCCCATTTCTTGCAAATTTCTAAAAAGCGGCTAATTTTTTCTGGAGAAACAACTGCGCACATTCTTTCTTGTGATTCACTCATTAAAATTTCCTCGGGAGAAAGATTTGCGTCCCGTAATGGAACCTTATCTAATGCAATCAACATACCACCGGCACCTGCCGAAGCTAATTCACTTGTTGCACAAGATAAACCAGCTCCACCTAAATCCTGAATTCCGATTACCAGATCTTCAGCAAAAATTTCTAGGCAACATTCAATTAACACTTTTTCAGTAAATGGATCGCCGACTTGCACTGCCGGACGCTTTGCTGGTTTAGAACTGCCAAATGTCTCACTCGCAAGAACAGAAACGCCACCAATACCGTCGCCACCAGTTTTTGCTCCAAATAAAACAACGAGATTTCCAGTTCCTGATGCTTTTGCCAATTTGATTTGATCATGTCGCATAACACCAACGCATAACGCATTTACTAAAGGATTACCTGCGTAAGTTTCATCAAAGACAACTTCTCCACCGATTGTTGGTACACCAATACAATTTCCGTACCCACCGATACCGGCAACAATTCCCGGTAATACTCGCTTTGTATCTGGCGCATCTGCGGGACCAAATCTAAGTGGATCTAAAATCGCTATCGGACGTGCACCCATTGTTAAAATATCGCGAACGATCCCACCAACCCCAGTTGCCGCCCCTTGATAAGGCTCAATAAACGATGGGTGATTGTGGGATTCGACTTTAAAGGTGACTGCATAACCTTGACCAACATCAACAACGCCGGCATTTTCACCTATTCCAACAAGTAAAACATCGGTCACTGGAGCTTTCTCACCAAATTGCCGAAGGTGCACTTTGGAAGATTTATAAGAGCAGTGTTCACTCCACATCACTGAGTACATTGCTAATTCACTAGAGGATGGTCTTCTTCCCAAAATTTCACGAATTCTTTGGTACTCATCTTCTTTTAATCCAAGTTCACGCCAAGGTTGAGTTTGTTCTGGAGTATTACTTGCAATTACCACGGTATCTAAAGACATTAGGCGTTAACCATTTTCTTTAGAATTGAGGTGAAAAAAGCTAATCCATCAGTGCTTGGCCCCGTTAGTGAATCAATTGCGTGTTCAGGATGAGGCATGATTCCTACGACATTGCCAGCAGCATTTGAAATCCCAGCTATAGCATTACGTGATCCATTTGGATTTTCGCCAATGTATCTAGCAATGATCCGACCTTCTCCTTCTAATTCATCTAGAGTCTTGTCATCACACTGAAAAGAACCTTCCCCATTTTTTAGCGGAATAACAATTTTTTCTCCAACTTTAAAATCATTTGTCCAAAGAGTTGTGTTATTCAAAATTTCTAACTCTTGATCTTTACAATAAAAATGTAAACCTTTATTACGAGTTAAAGCACCTGGTAACAAATGTGATTCACATAAAATTTGAAATCCATTACAAATGCCTAATACTGGCAATCCATTTTTAGCGCCTTCGATTATAGAACTCATTACTGGTGCGAATCTAGCAATTGCTCCACAGCGCAAATAATCCCCATATGAAAACCCACCAGGAAGAATTACTGCATCGACTTTCACTAAATCTTCATCACCGTGCCAGAGAGAAACCGATTCTCCTCCGGCAAAACGAACTGCACGCGCTGCATCAAAATCATCCAAAGTTCCAGGGAAGGTAACAACGCCTACCCGCATCTAACGTTCCATTCTTATTTCGAAAATTTCAATTACTGGATTAGCCAATAAAGTTTCAGCAGCTTTCTTTATTTCAGAGATTTCTAAATCTGTTGGTTCGTGATCAAAAGTTAATTCAAATCGTTTTCCTTGCCGAGTAGAAATTGGACTCAGTGAAAACCCCATTCTTGGAAGCGCATTAGCGATGGCTTGTCCTTGCGGGTCAAGAATTTCAGCTTTGAGCATTACGTCAATGATTACTTTTACAGATGAGGCGGATTGGGCGGTCACGTCTCCAATCCTAATCTTTTAGTGTTCGAACTTCTCACCAGTGATTGTGAAGTAGGCCTCTAAATACCTTTCCCTGGTCTTTTCAACAATCTCATCTGGTAATTCTGGCGGAGGGCTCGACCGATCCCAACCGGATGCGGTTAGCCAATCCCTTAGGAATTGCTTGTCGTAGGAAAGCTGTTTCCCTCCTGGCTTCCAACTGCTTAATGGCCAGAAGCGCGAAGAATCTGGAGTGAGTACTTCATCGGCAAGATGAATGACTCCGTGCTCATCTCTTCCAAACTCAAATTTTGTATCAGCAATAATGATTCCACGCTCACGTGCAAATTCATTTGCGAAATTATAAATTTTTATTGATCTGGCTGATAATTCTTCGCCAATTTCTTTCCCGATGATTTTCTTTGCTTGATCTAAAGAAATATTCTCGTCATGATCACCCATTGCAGCCTTAGTGGCTGGAGTAAAAATTGGTTCCACTAATTTTGAGCCATCTAACAATCCACCTGGTAGCGGTACACCACATACTTCACTATTTTTTTGATATTCAACCCAGCCTGAACCGGCAAGATATCCACGCACCACGCACTCGACCGGAAAGATTGTCAGCGGTTTGCAAATAATCGCCCGCCCCTTAACGGCCACTGGAACTTCACCAGAAATCACATGATGAGCAGTAATCTCATTTAATTTTTCAAACCAAAATAGCGAAAGTTTGGTGAGAATCGCTCCTTTATCTGGAATATCTGTTGGCATAATCCAGTCATAGGCGCTAATCCGGTCTGAAGCGACTAAAAGAATTTCACCATTAGCATCGCGGTACAGGTCGCGGACTTTCCCACTTTGAAAATGTGTCCAACCTTGGATTAAATCTTGCATCAACGAATTAAACCCGCTTGGTATTTAGCTGCATCTGGGTACTTGCTACTGATTTCCTTAATGCGCGAAATAACATTTGTTGTTTGTTCTCTTGCTGCTCCAGTGAACTCCATTGGGGTAGAAAGTAAGCTCGTTAACTCAGCTAAGTTCAACGGAAGAGCCGAATCATTTGCAATGCGCTCTAAGAGGTCATTTTCTTTTCCGTCACGCACATTTTTACTAGCCGCTAACGAATGAGTTTTTATCGCCTCATGCGCAACTTCACGGCCGACCCCTTTTTTAATTGCTGCCATTAATATTTTTGTGGTTGCTAGGAATGGCAAATTCCGCTGCAATTCGGCTTCAATAGCATTTTCAAAAATGCCCATATCTGTTAAAACAGTCAAGGTAGTTTCTAATAAGCCATCGATTGCGAAAAATGCATCAGGTAATGCAACTCTGCGCACAACGCTGCAGGAGACATCTCCTTCATTCCATTGATTACCGGTTAATTCACTTGTCATAAATGCATATCCGCGTAAAAGAATTAGAAATCCATTAATTCTTTCGCAAGAACGCGCATTCATTTTATGTGGCATTGCAGAAGAGCCGACTTGTCCTTTTGCAAAACCCTCGGTTGCTAATTCAGCACCAGCCATTAAGCGCAAAGTGGTAGCCATATTTCCTGGTGCTGAGGAAATCTGAAGAAGTGCAGATAAAACATCAAAATCAAATGACCGCGGATAAATTTGCCCTGTTGAGTCCAGCGTTTGTGCAAATCCTAAATGTGCTGCAATCTTGTTATCTAGGTGCTCGAGTTTTTCTAAATCACCATTAAATAAATCTAAAGCATCTTGCGACGTGCCTACTGGGCCCTTCAAACCGCGTAATGGATACCTTGCTATTAGATTTTCAAATCTTTCTAGCGCAAATATCAACTCTTCGGCAAAAGTTGCAAACCGTTTTCCCACAGTTGTGATTTGCGCAGGAACATTATGTGAGCGGCCAGCAATAGGTTGATCAATATATTGAATTGAGCGTTCGCCAAATTTTGCTAAAACTGCCACAGCTTTATCTCGCACCAATAAGAGAGAGTTTCGAATCTGCATTGCTTCAACAGATTCAGTTAAATCTCGACTAGTCATTCCCGAATGTATGAGTTCGTGACCAGCGAGTGAATTGAACTCTTCGATGCGTGCTTTAACATCGTGACGAGTTATTTTCTCACGTTGATCAATTGAATTTAAATCAACATTTGTGATTACTTTTTCATAATCTGCAATCGCTTTATCATTTATAGCTAAACCTAAATCTTGTTGGGCTCGCATCACAGCAATCCAAAGTTTTCTTTCAGCGATGATTTTATCTTTAGGTGACCAAATAGATCTCATGGCACTAGAGGCATATCTTGTAGCCAACGTTGATGATATTTCCTCATGCATGCCTTTATTGTTGTCCACTTACTCCCCCTTCTCAGCAATCGACGCATTTAGTGCAATATCTTTTCTGTGGTGGCTGCCTTCTAATAAAATTTTACTCAGTGCCAAATATGCATGGTCTCGAGCTTCGGTGAGGTCTGATCCCAGGCCAGTACAGGTAAGCACTCGTCCGCCACTAGATTTCAGTGATCCGTTTTCTTCACGGGCACCTGCAATGAATAGTCGTGCATCTTTGTGAAGCGCTTTCTCAACTCCAGTAATTTCGCGATCTATGATCGGTTCTTCTGGATACCCTTCAGATGCAAGCACAACCCCAACAGCTACTTTTTCATCCCATTCAAGTGTTGGAAAATCCGCTAACTTGCCAGTGGCTGCGGCAAAGAGCAACTGCGCCAATGGCGTTTTTAATCTTGGTAGTAATACTTGCGTTTCTGGATCTCCAAAACGAGCATTAAATTCAATTACTCTGATTCCATTATCGGTTAACGCGAGTCCGGCATAAAGCAATCCGATAAATGGAGTATTTCGTGCCGCCATCTCTTGAATTGTTGGATTTAAAACTTCTTTTAAAGTCTGTTCCACTATCCCATCTGGAGCCCAATAGAGGGGTGAGTAAGCACCCATTCCGCCAGTATTTGGACCGGAATCGCTGTCAAAAGCGCGTTTGAAATCTTGCGCAGGTTGCATAGCGATTACTGTTTTACCATCACTAATTCCAAAAAGGGAAATTTCGGGTCCTGATAAATACTCTTCTATAACAACTTTTTCACAAGACAAGGCATGTGCCAGAGCTATTTCTCGATCTTCAGTAACAACTACGCCTTTACCTGCAGCCAGTCCGTCATCTTTAACCACATATGGTGCTCCGAATTTATCTAATGCAGCTTCAATTTCACTTTGCTCTGTGCAAGTAAAGGCTCTTGCAGTTAACACACCAGCGTCAGCCATTACAGTCTTGGCAAAAGTTTTGGAACCTTCTAATTGTGCGGCTGCCTCTGATGGACCAAAGCAGGCAATGCCAACTCCTCGTACGGCATCTGCTGCGCCAGTTACCAGTGGTCCTTCCGGGCCAATTACTACTAAATCAACTTCAAGTGTTCTGGCAAGAGTGGCTACAGATAATGGGTTATTGATATCAAGAGGATGACATGTTGCAATTTTTGCGATTCCAGGATTACCTGGTGAAGCATGCAACTCTGTAGTGATTGGATCTGCTGCAAGAGATTGCGCTAAAGCGTGCTCTCGTGCCCCACTTCCAATCAACAGTATTTTCATACCGCGGTCAAGTCCTTCTTAAAAAAATTAGTAACAATGGTTTCATCGCGTCCAGGACCAACTCCGATAGCACTCATAGGAGCACCAGAGATCTCTTCCAAATACTTGACATAATCCTGCGCATTTTTTGGAAGATCAGTAATAGTTCTTGCTTTAGAAATATCTTCTTTCCAACCTGGCAAATACTCATAAATTGGTTTCGCATGATGAAAATCAGTTTGTGATGCTGGAAGTTCATCATGTCTGGTTCCATCAACATCATATGCAACACAGACTGGAATCTTCTCCCAGCCAGTTAGCACATCTAATTTTGTTAAGAAGAAATCAGTTAATCCATTAATGCGAACTGCGTAACGAGCAATCGGTGCGTCATACCAACCACAACGGCGATTTCTTCCAGTAGTAGTTCCGTATTCATGCCCGATAGTGCGCAACTTATCGCCATCTTCATCAAGTAATTCAGTTGGAAATGGACCAGAACCAACTCGAGTTGTGTAAGCCTTAACAATTCCAATCACGCGCGTGATTGCTTTTGGACCAATTCCCGATCCAGTGCATGCTCCACCGGCTGTTGGATTGCTAGAAGTTACAAATGGATATGTTCCATGATCTACATCTAGCAAAGTTCCTTGTGATCCTTCAAGCAAAACTGTTTTGCCAGCTTTCAATGCTTTATCAAGTAACAACGAAGTATCTGCAATATATGGGCGCAAAATTTCAGCATATGCCAAGTACTCTTCTAAGATCTCAGCCACTGCCATATTTTTTCTATTAAAGACTTTTGTTAAAACTTGATTTTTGTCATGTAGGGCGCCCTCTAATTTTTGTTCCAAGATAGAGCGATCAAATAAATCTTGAACCCGAATGCCAATTCGACTTATTTTGTCAGCATACGCAGGACCAATTCCACGACCAGTTGTGCCGATTTTTGCTTTGCCTAAGAATCTTTCAGAAACTTTATCAATAGTGCGGTGATACGGAGTAATTAAGTGGGCATTAGTACTGATTACTAATTTCGAAGTATTAATTCCTCTGGAATCAAGTGCACGTATTTCTTCTAAGAGAACGGCAGGATCTATTACAACTCCGTTACCGATTACTGGCACAACGTTTGGGCTCAGAATTCCTGATGGCAATAAGTGGAGTGCATATTTTTCGCTACCAATTACAACAGTGTGTCCTGCGTTATTACCGCCTTGATATCGCACTACATAATCGACGGTATCACCGAGTAAATCGGTAGCTTTGCCTTTTCCTTCATCGCCCCACTGCGCACCGACAAGAACTATTGCTGGCATTTGTTGCCTTTCTCTTCGAAAAATAGGTTTAGCGAATTATGCGATTTGGGAAGTACCAGTTGAACGAAGATCTTCGCATGCGCGAACTACACGAGCGGCCATTCCTGCTTCTGCTTGTTTGCCCCAGGCTCGTGGGTCGTACATTTTTTTATTCCCAACTTCTCCATCGATCCGAAGTACGCCGTCGTAATTTTTCATTACGTGATCGACTACTGGTCTTGTGAATGCATATTGAGTATCAGTATCAATATTCATTTTCACCACACCGTAATCAAGGGCTTCGCGGATCTCACTTAGCAACGAACCGGATCCACCATGAAAAACTAAATCAAATGGTTTTGACCCTGCAGCTAAACCTTTTTTAGCAACGACTGCATCTTGAAGTGTCTTTAAAATCTTTGGTTGTAAAACAACATTGCCAGGCTTGTAAACTCCATGAACATTTCCAAATGTTGCGGCTAGCAAATATCTTCCGCGTTCACCTAATCCAAGTGTTTCAACTGTTAACAAAGCATCTTCTGGATGTGAATAAAGTTTCGCATCATGTTTTGCCTCTACGCCATCTTCTTCGCCACCAACTACGCCAATTTCTAATTCAAGAATTGTTTTTGCTGCGACAGATTTATCGAGCATCTCATTTGCTATCTTCATATTTTCATTCAAAGAGACTGCTGATCCATCCCACATATGTGATTGAAACAGCGGAGGTTTACCTGATTTGATTCTTTCGATTCCAAAATCAAGTAATGGGCGCATAAACCCATCAAGTTTTTCGGCTGGGCAATGATCCGTATGCAAGGCAATATTTACTGGATAATTTTTTGCGACGATGTGAGCAAATTCGGCGAGCGCAACTGCTCCATCAACCATATGTTTTACAGTTGAGCCAGATGCGTATTCGGCACCGCCCCAAGAGAATTGAATAATTCCATCTGATTTAGCTTCGGCAAAACCACGAAGCGCTGCGATAAGTGTCTGAGATGACGATACGTTGATTGCCGGGTAAGCGAATGCACCTGATTTTGCGCGATCTAACATCTGGTTATAAATCTCAGGACTGGCTATTGGCATTTTCACTCCTCGGTCTTCACAACTCACTTGGTAAAGGTGTAAATCTGGGTTACTTGCTAGAAGTACGACCCGAGGCTTACGCACCATCTTTTCACACCTTTGACTCCGGCGATAATTAACGCGCTAATCTCAACCCATGGGAATCTTCGACCCGCAACAGATCATTTCTACCCTGGGCTTACTAGGGGTTTTAGGCGCACTTTTCGCTGAAACTGGGTTGTTGATTGGGCTAGTCCTGCCGGGGGATTCGCTGCTTTTTGTAGCTGGGATCGCCGCCTCGGGATCGGCTCTAAGCGCCGTGGGGGTTCAACTCTCGCTCCCACTATTACTAGTGCTCTCACCAATCGCCGCATTTTTAGGTACTCAAACCGGCTTTCTTTTTGGTAGGCGGTTTGGTCGAGATTTTTTCAATCGCCCTGATGGCAAAATTTTTTCAGCAGCGAAAGTTCAGCACGCTGAGGAATGGCTACATAAGTATGGGCCTTTTAAAGCCATGATGTTGGGAAGATTTATTCCAATCATTCGAACATTGATTTCGCCGCTATATGGAATTTTGAATTTAGAAATCAGAAAATTTACTTTATTGAATTTCATCAGTGCAGTTATTTGGACTGATTCGGTTTTATTACTTGGCTATGTTTTGGGTGAAAAAGTTAAGGGTTCAGTTGATAAATACTTATTGCCGATAATTGGATTGGTAATCGTGATAAGTTTTATTCCAATTGCAATCGAAATTATTAAGGCAAGGAAGAAAGGGATGTAATGAGATATCCGCTTTTTGATCGACTTGAATTGCTCAAAATTGGCTACGCGAAAGGCGTTAGCCTATCGTGGCTCTCGCAACAAAATAATTTCTTCGCTATGAATTTGCGAGAACTTATAGATCAAAAATTAATTCCAAATACCTGTGAGAAATATTTCGATGAGGGATTCTCTGTTTGGGAACAACAAGTTGCACTTAATAACAAAAAGATTGCCAGTGAAAGATGGAATTCAGAGGCAATGTTGTGTCAATTAATTTACTCTCTAATTAGAGCTAAGGAATTAAAATTGGTAGTTGAAACTGGTGTTGCAAATGGGATTTCTACTGGAGTTGCACTTTCAGCCCTCGATCACACTGGTGGAGTTTTGCACTCCTTTGATGTATTAGCTGGTTGCGCAGAACTTTTTCCTAATGCAAAAAACTGGCACTTTCATTTGTTAAATTTAAAAAAAGCCCCTGACGAGTTAGCGGATACTGTAAAAAATATTCCTGAAACCGATCTTTGGATCCATGATGCTGATCATGGAACTACTTGGCAACGTATGGAGTTTGCGTTGGCTACTCAAAAATTGAAGGTTGGGGGATTGCTCATTTCTGATGACGCAGATGCATCCCCTGCTTGGGGGGAGATGAGTAAAAAGTTGACACATCAATCTGCGATACTTCTGGATCGAAGAAAAATAATAGGGATTACGCCGAAATTAGGCTAAACCTAACTCGCTTAATGTATATGCGGTTAAGTATTTAAGATTAGCACCACTAACTTTTGGACCGGCGCCACGATCAACTATTACTGCTACTGCAACAACAATTGCACCGGCTTCTTTCAATGCTTCAACTGCAGTCAAAACTGAGTCGCCTGTTGTAGAAGTATCTTCAACTGCAAGTACTCGGCGTCCCTTTACATCAGGGCCTTCAATTCTGCGCTGCAACCCATGTTGCTTCTCAGTTTTGCGAACTACAAAAGCATCTAACTGGCGGCCGCGTTTTGCAGCCGCGTGCAACATCGCTGTTGCAACAGGATCTGCCCCAAGCGTTAATCCACCAACGGCGTCAAAATCTAAATCAGCAGTTAAATCAAGCATCACTTCACCAACTAATGGTGCTGCAACTGCGTCAAGTGTTACTCGGCGCAGATCAACATAGTAATTGGCTTCTTTGCCTGAGGAAAGAATTACTTTTCCGTGGACAACTGCTTTGCTTTTGATTTCGGCCAATAACTCATCGCGTGAATTCATGGGGTAATCCTATTTATTTTCATCACTCCAAATGACCATGTTCTGTTTTTCACGTATGGCAAGCCCCTTAGGGGGATTGGCCAGCAGTAGCGCATCTACCTCAACTCGTAACTGAGCGACCTCATCACCAAGTTGTGTAACGGTAGCCTCGAGTTCCATAATCTTTGAGATACCAGCAAGATTTATCCCATTGCTAGCCAATTTTTGAATATTACGTAAAACCAAAATGTCGCGAAGTGAGTATCTGCGACCACGGCCAACTGCGCGTCCAGGGGAAACTAAACCAAGCCGGTCATATTGCCGCAAAGTTTGTGGATGCATTCCGGCAAGTTCTGCCGCAATTGAAATTACATAAACTGGAAGTTCTTCGCTTACTCCATCTACCTCTGGTTGATCGCTCATGAGCGGGCCGTCTTAATGAAATCAACTCTTGGATCCGCGCCTTTTGTGGCAGCTGCGTAATCTTCAAGTGCCGCTTTGGCTTTCCCATCAATACGTTGCGGAACCGTGATCTCAATAGTTACTAATAAATCTCCGGCAGTTCCCTCTTTACGAACAACACCGCGACCTTTTACCCGCAAAGTTTTCCCATTTGCACTTCCAGCAGGTAAACGAAGTGTTACCTCTTCCCCGCTAAGAGTTGGAACATTTACATCCCCACCTAATGCTGCCTCAGTAAAAGTTACTGGCAATGTAATTAATAAATTGTCATCGCGTCGAGAAAAAATCGGATGCCCTTGCACATTTACGGTAATAAATAAATCTCCAGCACCAGCTTCGCCTAGTACTCCTTTACCTTTTACCCGTATCCGCGCACCATCGGTTATCCCAGCGGGTACTCGAGCAGTGACCGGTCCACTTTGAGTTGAAAATGAAAGTGTTGTTCCAGCTATTGATTCGCGAAAAGAGATGGTGGCGTTCGCTTGCAAATCTTGGCCACGTCTTGGGCCTCGTCTTTGATTTGCACCAAATAGATTTCCAAAAATATCACCAAGGTCTCCAAAACCTCCGGCATTAAAATCACCGGCATACCCAGCACCAGGAATTCCACCTTGTTGAAATAAAGATCGTGCTTGATCATATTCAGCGCGTTTCTTATCGTCGGAGAGAATGTCATAAGCCTCAGAAACAGCTTTAAATCTCTCTTCTAAAGTTTTATCGCCTTTAGTTTTATCTGGATGAAACTCACGCGCTTTTTTGCGGTACTCCTTTTTAATTGTTGCAGCGTCTGCTTTTTTATCCACGCCAAGAATTGCATAAAAGTCCTTCTCATAAAGATCTTTGGCGGCCACTTAAATCTGCTCGACTACTCTGGATCTGTCACAGTTACGCGGGCAGGGCGTAAAACGCGTTCTTTATATTTGTATCCTTTTTGCAAAATTTCTGTTGCAGTTACTTCGCTAACCTCACTAGAAGTTAAATGCATTAAGGCTTCGTGAATTTGTGGGTCAAAAGGTGTTCCTGCTTCTCCAAATTTGACTAAGCCAATTTTCGTCACAGCATTCTCAATCTGATCTGCTACAGATTTAAAGCCACCCTCTAATTCGCCATGGGTACGCGCGCGATCTAAATCGTCAATAATTGGCAGTAACTCATTTAGTACAGAGGCAACAGCTAATTCATGAGCAACTGCTCGATCACGATCAACTCGCTTACGGTAATTCGAATAATCCGCTTGCAGGCGCTGTAAATCTTCAGTTAATACTTCTTCAGCACTCTTCGTGCTTGTTTCGGTTTGTTGTTGAGATTCAGTGGAGTCAACATTTTCATCGACTCCACTTTCATCTGTTACTACTGATTCACTCATGCCTCTTCAACAATCTCAGCATCTTCAACACCATCATCCGCTTTTGGCGCTTCGGCAGCGGTTGCTGCGTACATAGCTGCACCTAACGTCTGACTGATTGTGGCTACTTTCTCAGTTTCAGCTTTGATGGCTGCACTGTCATTTCCTTCTAATACTTTCTTTAGGTCAACTAGCGCGGCCTCAACTTCAACTTTCTTTGTTGCTAGTTCGCCCTCTGCAAATTTATCTGCGTTATCGGCGATAAATTTTTCAGTTTGATACACAAGTGAATCTCCGGCATTGCGGACTTCTGCTTCATCACGACGAGTGCGATCTTCTTCTGCATGTGATTCTGCTTCACGCATCATTCGCTCAATGTCATCTTTAGAAAGAGCAGAGCCACCTGTGATTGTCATCCGCTGTTCTTTGCCAGTGCCAAGATCCTTTGCAGAAACATGGACAATTCCGTTGGCATCGATGTCAAAAGTGACTTCAATCTGTGGAACTCCGCGTGGTGCTGGTGGAAGGCCTGTTAACTCAAACATTCCAAGCTTTTTGTTGTAAGCAGCCATTTCGCGCTCACCTTGGAATACTTGAATCTGTACTGCAGGCTGATTGTCATCAGCTGTTGTGAAGATCTCGCTTCTCTTGGTTGGGATAGTTGTATTACGTTCAATTAACTTGGTCATAATTCCACCCTTGGTTTCAATTCCAAGAGATAGCGGAGTTACGTCAAGTAGCAATACATCTTTAACTTCACCTTTAAGGACACCAGCTTGCAACGCAGCACCTACGGCTACAACCTCATCTGGGTTTACGCCCTTATTTGGTTCGCGGCCGCCAGTTAATTCTTTAACTAGATCCACGACTGCAGGCATACGAGTTGATCCACCCACTAATACAACATGATCAATCTGTGCAATTGGGATTCCAGCATCTTTTAATACTGCCTGAAATGGAACTTTGCAACGATTTAGTAGATCGGCAGTGAGCGTCTGGAATTGTGCGCGAGTTACTGTTTCATCAAGGAAAAGTGGATTCTTCTCAGCATCAACTGTGATGTATGGAAGATTCACAGAACTTTGTTGTGATGAGGATAATTCAATCTTTGCCTTTTCTGCAGCTTCACGCACACGTTGCATCGCCATCTTATCTTTTGTTAAATCAATTCCATTTTTACTGCGGAAAGTTTTAACTAAATGATCGACAAGCGCATCATCCCAATCGTCTCCACCGAGTGCGTTATCACCATTTGTAGCTTTAACTTCAACGATTCCTTCTCCGATTTCAAGAAGTGAAACGTCAAATGTTCCACCACCAAGGTCAAAGACTAAAATTGTTTGTTCTTTATCGCCTTTATCTAAACCATATGCAAGTGCTGCTGCAGTTGGCTCGTTAATAATGCGAAGTACATTTAGACCAGCAATTTCGCCAGCTTCTTTAGTTGCTTGACGTTGTGCGTCACTAAAGTATGCGGGAACTGTAATAACGGCATCGGTAATAGTTTCACCAAGATATGACTCAGCATCGCGTTTCAATTTTTGAAGAACGCGCGCACTAATTTCTTGTGATGTGTAATCTTTTCCATCAATATCAATTTTCCAATTGGTTCCCATATGTCGCTTAACGGAGCGAATTGTTCGCTCAACATTTGTCACAGATTGACGCTTAGCTACCTCGCCAACTAGGACTTCACCATTTTTGGCAAAAGCCACGATAGATGGGGTAGTCCGGGCACCTTCAGCGTTAGCGATCACTGTTGGCTCGCCGCCTTCAAGTACGCAAACCACGCTATTGGTCGTTCCGAGGTCAATTCCTACTGCTCTAGCCATCTTCTATTTCTCCTTATATATGGGGCGGATCGGGGGTAATCCTGCAGCTTGAGGTGGGGTGTTGTCAAAAAACCTGAGTCAACCCGACTCAACTTCCTTCATATGAGAGAACGGCTTCGGCTTTAAATCTATTCCCGGCTACCTAGAGTTCCCAATAAGCGCTGGGCCACATCAAGCACCTCGGGGCCACCTTCGGGAGCTTGAGCGCTGACCCCATCTGAAACCATCACCCGGCAGAACGGGCAGGCAACTGCAATCTCTTCCGCCCCAGTTGCGATCGCCTCATCAACTCGATTTAAATTAATTCGCGTTCCAATTT
>CAEZXH010000003.1_pt1 | contig 32193 bp, 23 predicted proteins | sample 7265201 | NCBI WGS metagenome assembly CAEZXH01 (sample SAMEA6813903, study PRJEB35770) | freshwater metagenome | biome: Freshwater; feature: Freshwater reservoir; material: water | place: Czech Republic | collected 2015-11-04 | depth 0.5m m | reverse complement strand
CCCCGGGCCACGCAGATTTCGGTGGCGAAGTAGAGCGCGGTCTTGAAATGGTTAACGGAGTTCTGCTTCTTGTTGATGCATCTGAAGGTCCACTTCCACAAACCCGTTTCGTACTTCGTAAAGCACTATCAAAAAATCTGCCAGTTATTTTGGTTATTAATAAAGTAGATCGTCCAGATGCGCGTATTGCAGAAGTTGTGGATGAAACTTATGAACTTTTCTTAGATCTTGATGCAACTGAAAAACAGATTGATTTCCCAATTATTTATGCATGTGCAAAAGCTGGTCGTGCTGGAACTGCGCGTCCTGAAAATGGCACCATGCCAGAAGATGAAAACTTGGATGCATTGTTTGAAACAATTTACGCAGCAATTCCAGCACCAAGTTATAACGAAGGCGCTCCACTTCAGGCACAAGTTACAAACCTTGATGCATCTCCTTACTTAGGACGTTTAGCGATCTGCCGCATTCACCAAGGTGAGATCAATAAAGGTCAGCAAGTTGCTTGGATTAAAGTTGATGGAAGTGTTGAACGCGCAAAAGTTGTTGAGTTGCTGATGAACAATGGTTTAGATCGCGTACCTGTTGAAAAAGCTGGCCCTGGTGACATCATCGCGGTAGCTGGTTTTGAGACAATTACAATTGGTGAGTCGCTAACTGATCCAGAACACCCAATTGCGCTTCCTTTAATTACGGTAGATGAGCCAAGTATTTCGATGACTATCGGAATTAATATTTCACCACTTGCCGGACAAAGTGGCAAGAAGTTAACTGCGCGTTTAGTGAAAAATAGACTTGATGCAGAGTTGATTGGAAATGTTTCACTTCGTTTGTTGCCAACCGAACGTCCTGATTCTTGGGAAGTTCAGGGACGCGGTGAATTACAACTTGCAGTATTAGTTGAAATTATGCGCCGGGAAGGTTTCGAATTAACAGTTGGAAAGCCACAAGTTGTTACCAAGACAATTGATGGAAAATTGCACGAACCGATGGAGCGTCTAACAATTGATGTTCCAGAAGAATTCCTCGGTGTTATTACCCAATTAATGGCTAGCCGAAAAGGCCGTATGGAACAGATGACTAATCATGGAACTGGATGGATTCGTCTTGATTTCTCTGTGCCATCACGTGGATTGATTGGATTCCGTACTGAATTCTTAACAGAAACTCGCGGTACCGGACTTTTGCACCACGTCTTTGATGGTTACGAACCATGGCAAGGTGAAATTCGTACCCGTCCAACTGGTTCATTAGTTGCAGATCGACGTGGAATGGTTACCTCCTATGCGCTTTCATCATTGCAAGAACGCGGAACCATATTTGTTGAGCCAGGTTCTGAAGTTTATGAAGGAATGATTGTTGGCGAGAATGCACGTAACGAGGATATGGATGTAAATGCAGTGCGCGAAAAGAAGTTAACAAATATGCGCGCATCAGGATCTGATGATGCAGAACGCTTAGTTCCACCAAAGCATTTAAATCTTGAACAAGCGCTTGAATTTTGCCGTGAAGATGAGTGCGTTGAAGTAACGCCGGCAACAGTTCGAATCCGCAAAGTTATCTTTGATCAAAACGAACGAGGTCGGCTTACTGCTCGCGCTAAGAAACGGGATTAAGCTCTAAAGAAGTAGCGGCCAAATCTCTGCTTTACGCTTGATTTCTCGGGATTTAGAAGGCAGTTCTAGGTAGGCGCGGTATCAAAACGCGCCTATGACCACCACTGTCAGGTGGCTCGGCTTGAATAAGCCCGTGGCCAATTTAAAGCTAATTCGCGATCCGGGCATCAATCCGGGTCAACGGTTGGAATTATCAGTTGAGCAAAAATCTGTGGTCACTCATCGCGGTTCGCCACTACTTGTTTTAGGTGGTCCTGGAACTGGCAAAAGCGTATTAATGGTGGAACGAGCGTTGTCATATATCGAAGAAGGTATTGATCCGAATCAAATTTTATTACTTACTTTTGATCGGGAAAGAGCGACTGAATTAAATGACTCAATAGTTGCTCATATTCCAAAAAGTATTAATGGAGCAATTGTTAAAACAATTCCAGCATTTGCATTTGGATTATTAAGAACGCATGCTGCGCAAAATGGAAAAAAACCACCAACACTTTTATCAGGTGCTGAACAAGATTTTTATATTCGAGAGTTATTAGGTCCTTCCGCAATTTCAAATTCAGCAGATTGGCCTGAGGAGTTGTTGCCAGCCGTAAAGACCGCTGCATTTGCTCGCGAAATGCGTGATTTAATTATGCGTTCAACAGAGCGCGGAATAAGTTCGGATCAGCTAGCCCAATTAAGTACAAGTGAAAATTTTCCATTGTGGCTGCCAGCAAGTAAATTTTATTTGGAATACACCCAAAGCCGCACTATTGATGAAGATTATAAATTAGATCCAAGTGAGTTGATCATCAATGCAATTAATTTGATTGGTAGAAACGAACAACTGCATCAAGAGTTACGCGATAAATATAAAGTTATTTTGGTTGATGAGTATCAAGAAAGTGATCCAGCGCATCGTGAATTAATAAAATTAATTTCAGCACAAGAGTTAACATTATTTGCAGATCCAGATTTAGCAGTTGGAAGATTTAGGGGAGCAGATCCTGAAGGTGTTTCACGAGCCGCTGATTCATTTGCTGATTCCAACGGCAATCCAGCAAAAGTTATTACTCTACTAAAAAATTACCGTTCATCTGTGGAGTTGAACAATTTAACGGTTTCAATCGCAAAAGGTTTTAGGTACTCGCGGATTACCGATCATCGCGAGCGAGTTTGTGCTTCTGAAAATAATAAGGAAGTTGCGCAAAGCACAGAAGGCACAGAAGGCAAAGAAGGCAAAGTAGATAAGCACGAGAATGGTGAGATTTTAACGGCGCGTTTAGAGACGGCACATGAAGAGGCTCGATTTATCGCCCATCACTTCCATTCGCTGCATCTGGGCCAAGGGATTGCGTACAACAAAATGGCAATCATTTTGCGTTCTCCTGGCGCGAGGACAGCGACATTGCGCAGAACTTTAGGAGCGTTAGGGATTCCAGTAGCCCAAGATTCAAATTCAATTCCTTTAATTTTGCAAAGTGCCATTTCGCCCATGATTTTGATTGCCAGAATTGGATTAGCCCACTCTGATGAGCGGCGCCGCGAAATATTAAATCCAGAAAATATTGAAGCACTCTTACTATCACCATTTGCGGGAGGCGATCCGCTAACTTTGCGGCGAATGCGTTATACCTTGTTAAAGATGCGAGATGTTGGCACTCCTGGAAGTAATGAAAGTAATGGAACCCAACAAAATACTCATGAAATATTACGTGACTTATTACTTACCCCTATGGCCGATTTTGATTGGAATGAGTTTGCCGCGGCTAAAAGAATTTCAGATTTAATTGCTGTGGCCGTAAAAGCCGCAAATCGAAAAGCAGCACAAAGTGAAAATGTTTTGTGGGAGATATGGGATAACGCTCTTTCTGACGACGGAAGAAAAATTTCGCAACTTTGGCAAAGTGCAGCGATAGAAGGAGACAGCAGTGCAGACAGTAATTTAGATGCGGTGCTCTCACTCTTTGAGGCAGCAGCCAGACATGCAGACCGGTACCCAGGAGCCAGCGCTAGTGCTTTTATTAAGCAGATCGAGAGTGAAGTTATTGAGGCGGACACAATCGCGACTAGAGCCGCACGGAACGGAGTAGTTGAGATCCTCACGGCACATTCGGCAAAAGGTCGTGAATGGGATGTGGTTGCAGTAGCCGGAGTTGAGGAAGGCAGATGGCCAAATCTCAAAGCGCGCGGATCTTTACTAGGAAGTGAACGACTTGCTGAAATTGCCAGACGCGAAGTTGCTGCGGCGAGAAGTGAAAGCGAGCATTTGTTAGGCGCTGCATCTGCTTTATTGGATGATGAGCGCCGCTTATTTTATAACGCACTTACCCGAGCCCGTAGATACTTATTATTAACTTCTACAACAGGAGGCGATGAACAACCTTCACAATTTTTTGCTGAAGTCGAAGATTATCTCTACCCAACAGGTGCGCCTGAGTTAAAACTTCCAACATATTTGCCACCTGCATTACTTGTGGCGAAATTACGAAAAATTGCCGAAGATTCCACTACCAATCCAGAAGATTTTGCAGCCGCGGTAACTTTGCTCAAAACTTTGGATAAAGCCGGAATTTCAGCGGCTAATCCACAGCGATGGTACGGCGCACTTCCACTTTCGACAGATGCTCCTTTGGTCGCTGATGGTGAACCATTAAAAATTTCACCGAGTTCTCTTGAAACGCTACGAAAATGTTCTTTGAAATGGGTTTTAGAGAGCCACGGCGGTCGAGATGGTGATTCAAATGCGCAACTATTGGGAAGTGCATTCCATGAATTAGCTGCACGAGTAATTAATGGTGCAAATGTTACTGAACTAACTAGTGAGTTGAAAATTTTATGGAGCAAATTAGAGCTAGGCGAAGGTTGGAGTGAAAGTAAGGAACGAGATCGCGCCGTAGAGATGTTAGTAAAGTTCACAAATTGGCATCAGCAAAGGCTAACCCAATTATTAGCAGTCGAGGAAAGTTTCTCATTTACATTAGGTCGGGCGTTAATAAAAGGAAGTGTAGATCGGCTTGAATTAGCAGTTGATGGTTCGCTAATTATTGTAGATTTGAAAACTGCAAAAAGTGTACTTTCCATTGCGGATGGTAAAGAGCACGCCCAATTAGCTGCATATCAACTAGCGGTAGCAGAGGGTGGTTTCAAAAACTTTCCAGATTATAAAACGCCGGGTGGAGCGTTGCTGTACTACGTAGCAGATGGCAAAAAAGGTGCCGATCGAAAACAGGCTCCGATTAATGTCGAAAATGTACGTGGTGAAATATTGCGTGATAGTGAGTTAATGGCTGCCGCAAAATTTATTGCAACTGAAAATTCTCTGTGTCGCACTTGTGGCGTAATTGCATCATGCCCAATCAAGAATGAGGGGAGGTCCCTATTCTCATGAGCGAAATTATCATGAATCAAATTCCCATGAACAAAAATCCAAAATTTTCACCCGAAGATATAGCAGCGATACTTGGGCAATATCCTCCCACCCCTGAACAAGCAAAAATCATTGCCTCTCCTCATGATCGGCCAGCTGTTGTAATAGCAGGGGCTGGATCCGGAAAAACAGAAACCATGAGTACGCGCGTTATATATTTGATCGCTAACGGATTAGTTGAGCCAGATAAAATTTTAGGATTAACATTTACCCGTAAATCTGCAAATGATTTAGCAGTGAAGGTACGTAATAGTTTGCGGGTATTAGAGCGCTCTGCAGAGTATCGTGCAAAATTAGGAGTTAATGACAAGGTCAGAATCTTTAGCGGTGAACCAAGTATTTCGACTTATCACTCTTATGCAAACAAAATTGCAGCCTCACATTCCTTGCGATTAGGTATCGAACCGCCAGAATCAATGTTGGGTGAAGCTGCGGCATGGCAACAAGTAGAAAAGATTGTTCGTAATTATGACGGAGATATGTCAGATGTAGAAAGTTTGCTGAGCACAGTGATAAAAGATGTTTTAAAATTAGTTTCGCAGATCAAAGAGCATGAAGTTGAGATTTTAAGAATTACGGAGTTCACCGAACAATTCCTGTCTGAGGTATTAAATGTTGAACCAGTAGCTAGAAATAAATTTGCACCATATTATGCAGATGTTTTGCCAATAATTACTGCTCAAAAAGCTCGGTTGCAATTACTTCCGATCGTTGAGAGAGTAATAAATGAGCGAGCCCGAAAATCTGAACTGACCTTTGATGATCAAATGAGTTTGGCTGCAGATATCGCTGGCAAATTTCCAGATGTCGGAGCAATTGAGCGGGAAAAATATCAAGTCGTACTCCTTGATGAGTATCAAGATACATCAGCCTCACAGTTGCGATTAATGCAAGCACTCTTTGGTGGCGGGCACCCGATTACGGCCGTCGGTGATCCTTGTCAAGCAATTTATGCCTGGCGCGGTGCAAGCAGTGACACCATGGCTGCATTCCCTACGGATTTTCGAAGCAGGGATGGAAAATTAGCCGAAAGTTATACCTTGTTAATTAGTTGGCGAAATGATCATGGGATTTTAGATCTTGCTAATACGGTTTCAGAATCTTTGCGAAATCCAATTAATTCCACCGGCAACTCAAATTCTAAGATTTCTAAACTTGGTCCAAAACCAACAGCAGCACCAGCCGAATTAAGTTGTGGGATTTACGCAACAGTCGAACTTGAAGCAGAGGCGATAGCCGATCATCTTGTGAGTTTTTGGAGTAAAGAAGTTCGGGAGAAACTTCCAGAGTTAATAGAAAAAAAGAAAAAAGATCCAACTTTTCGCTTCGTGGAATCAACCGCAATTTTAGTTCGTAATCGTTCGCAGATTTCTGAAATTGAAAGCGCACTACGAGCGCTCGAAATTCCAGTTGAAGTTGTTGGCATTGATGGATTAATTCATATTCCCGAAGTCGCCGAGATTCATGCCATGTTGCGAGTTATTGCATTGCCCGATGCCGGAACCGCTTTGATGCGTTTATTGAACAATGGATTTTGGCGAATTGGCCCAGCGGATATTGCTGCCCTTGGAAAGTTCGCGCGTAGTAGAGCGAGTGAGCGTGAACCCGGCCGCAATCTCGTCGAGCGCGTACTCAATGGTTCAGATGTCGAAAGTGATGAGTTGGCCCGCTCATCAATCGTAGAAGCGCTAGATGAACTAGCTGAGTTAGCTGAGCTATCTAAAGTAGTGCAACGAGGAAGTAGTAAATCTAATGTTCGTGACAGTTTTTCTGAAGTCGGCTTCACGCGTTTGGTAGCACTGGCAAAACAGATTCAGAGATTACGTAAGAAAGTGCATCTACCAATCCCAGATTTGATTGTCGCAATTGAACGCGAATTATATTTAGCAGTGGATGTAGCACTTACAGAACATAATCGACGTTACCTAGATCGATTTATTGATGAAGCTAATAATTTTTATAGCCAGGGTGGATCGCTGAGTTCATTTTTAACTTGGATAGATGTGGCAGATCGCGAAGAAGGTGGTCTACGCGCCGGTGGAGTAGAAGTTAGAAAAGATGTTGTGCAGATTCTTACAGTCCATGGCGCAAAAGGTGGCGAATGGGATTTAGTAGTTTTGCCAGGATTAGCAGAAGGTGTTTTCCCATCAGATAAATCAGGTGAGAATTGGCTTAAAGATGAAGGAACAGTTCCATTCCCACTCCGTTTAGATCGGGATCGTTTCAAACCCCTTGAATTACAAAGATGTATAACGACAACAGATGTCCGTGATGAAATCGGGAACTATCACTTATATTGCAATGATCGAAAAGGTGATGAAGAACAAAGGTTGGCTTACGTTGCGGTAACAAGAGCGCGCAGCCATCTCTTTTGTACTACTTCGTGGTGGCGAAACGGAAAAAATTTCGTACCCCCGAGTTCGTTATATAAAGATGTATTTAATCAAGTCGTGAAAGTTGGTGGCGAAGTTGCCGGCGAGATTGATGTACCACCAACTGATCCAGAAAATCCTGGTTTAGTTAATCCAAAGAGTGCGCCATGGCCAGTTGATCCACTTGGTAAACGTAGACCTAACTTTGAAACACTATTAAAAGCATTACAAAATAATAATTCCGACTTTTCAATAATTTCAGAAAACACTCAATTAGATCAAAAGATTTTAGAACTTAAGAGTGGAGTGGAGTTAGCACTTCAAGAGCAGCAACGAGATAAAAGTGAAATCATCGTCAAACTTCCACCACGGTTATCAGTTTCAGCCTTACTTGCTCTCGCGACGGATCAAAAGGAGTTTGCGGCTCGAATTAGAAGACCACTTCCATTTAAGCCAGACCCAATCGCCCGCCGCGGAACTGCTTTCCATAGTTGGCTAGAAGAAAGATTCGGAGATGTTGCACTTTTGGATGAAGATGAGTTGCCGGGAAGTGCTGATGAAGGTGCCTTTGATGAGAGCGTGCTCTCCTCATTAAAAGAAAAATGGCTAGCCAGCGAGTGGGGAAATCGTTCGCCAATTGCTGTCGAAGTTCCTTTTGAGCGAACCATCGCTGGTGTTTTACTACGGGGCAGAATGGATGCAGTCTATTCAACTCCTACCGGTGGATTTGAAGTTGTTGATTGGAAAACTGGATCAGCAAAAAGCGGACGGGAACTCGAATTGGCGGCAATTCAATTGGCCATGTATCGACTCGCTTACGCAGAAATTGCAAATTGCAATCTATCTGATGTGGGCGCTGCATTTCACTATGTCTCATCACAAGAAACAATTAGGCCAGCAGATTTACTAGATCGAAACGGTTTAATAGATTTAATTGATCAAGTTCCAACTTCTTAATTTTTTAACATTTATTCCAGGAGATTTCAAAAACCATGAATTATCTCAAAAGCAATCAGGACATGATCACTTGACCGAAGAGACGATTTCAAAAGCGATTGGCAAATGATCGCTGACTCCAAGATTAGGGATTTCTAATCTCTTAATTTCAGAAGTTTTAAAATCAGCTGAGAGTGCATGATCAAATTGAATCCGTGGCTTCCATGAGGGGTAAGTTTTTTCGTCTATCAATTGGTTCCACCCCAGAACTTTTGCTGGAATTCTTCCTATTAAGTTTAAATCCCCAATCAATATTTTTTTCCCCGGTAAATGCTCAGCCCATTTTTTAATTATTTGTAATTGCCGAACATTTACTCCAGGAACAAATGACAAATGTGTGTTGATTACAGTTATTCCATTTTGCAGAATTGCGGCTTGGGCAATTCGGGGTTCGTCAGAAACATAAATCATTCTTGGACGCATTTTGCCCTTATTCTCATTTGGAACGAGCAAAGGAATCCCAACAGGTGACCTTCCTAACTTCAAAAGGCGAATTTCATTAATCGGGATTTTTGAAATAATTGAAATTCCATAGGCACTATTTTGATTCATTAAATAATTTTTGCTTTCAGCACTTAATTCAGTCGAGTAGCTTGGGTCACTTGATTTATTTGATTTAGTTAAATCAGCAGCTTTCCATTGTTCGCCAGGAGTTCCGAAGATTGCGGGAGTGAAGTTATAAAATTGCGCCCCCATACCTTGGGCGATCAAAGCGGTTTGATCAACACTGTTACTGCGATCTTGAAAGAAATCGACTTCTTGCAGGGCGAGCAGATCTAAATCGATTAACTCAGCGGCTTTGAGCAATCTTTCTGCTGACGTCCCACCTTCTGGGATGGCCATCCCATGCAGGAGGTTCCAGGAGCCGATCTTCACCTGTGAACCGTAGGGGTGGATTGGATAGGCTCGCCACTTATGGCCTCAGAACTCCAAAATTTAGCACTTGCACGCTCACTCCTTGATCGCGCCGCCCATATGCGTACCTCGGATCAAACTTTGGATGAGCTCTTCGCTAAAGCCAAAATATTTCAAGTAAATCAAGGAAAATTTATTTGGAGTGATGGCGGTTTGATTTATTTGGAGCCAGATAGCGCGCAAATCAAATCAGCAGAGTTTGCTGCATCAGTTGCTGAAAGATTTTTTCTTGGCCTTGCTCCAAATGGCCAACCGTTTTTTGCAATCAATGCACCATTCCCAGAGGGAACTGAAAATTTAGTTTCACTGCGAGAAGTTGGCACATTATTAAATGATCTTGAGGTTGGTGCAGTTATGCACGCTGTTGCGCTTGCGAATTGGCATGATGTCCATCCACGTTGTGCAAGGTGTGGCGAACCAACTATCTCTATTTTGGGTGGATCAACTCGAAAATGTCCTACTTGCGAAGCAGAGCACTACCCAAGAACAGATAGCGCAGTAATAGTTTTAGTTAGAGATAGAGATGATCGAATTTTATTAGGGCGGCAGAAAATCTGGCCTCCTAAAAGGTTTTCGACATTTGCTGGGTTTTTAGAACCTGGCGAATCTCTTGAAGCTTGCGTAGTTCGCGAAGTTGCAGAAGAGGCAGGCGTCTCGCTTAGTGAAATTAAATATTTAGGATCTCAACCTTGGCCATTTCCAGCATCAATCATGCTTTCATTTACAGCGGTAACTGACAATCCTGAAGATGCCGAAGCCGATGGTGAAGAGATCGAAGCGATTCGTTGGTATACAAGAGAACAGATCGCCGCAGATATTGCATCTGGTGAGTTGTTGCTTCCGCCAGGAATAAGTATTGCGCGCAGAATGATTGAACTTTGGTATGGGCAACCATTAGAAGGTGTGGAAGCGTGGCGCTAGAAGGTTCGAGCGCACAGGCCAACGCACTATTACTTAATCTCGATCCACAACAACAAGAAGCAGCAACCGCTATTCGCGGACCAGTGGCGATTATTGCTGGTGCAGGTACTGGAAAAACCCGTGCAATTACTCATCGAATTGCATATGCAATTGAAAGTGGAGTGATGGATCCAAATCGCGTTCTTGCACTGACATTTACCGCGAAAGCCGCCGCTCAATTGCGAAATAGATTAAGAGGTTTGGGACAACCAAATGTACAAGCACATACTTTTCATAGCGCTGCTTGGCGACAATTAACTTTTTTCTGGAAAGACGCAATTGGTGGGCCACTACCAAAAATCCTTAATAATAAATACGAAATTCTTTCCGAAATTTCGCGCGAAGAGGGGTTAAGTGGAAAGCCAGCATTTATCAGAGAGTTAAGTGATGAAATCGAGTGGGCTAAAGGCAAACAAATTCACCATGATGATTTTGTTTCAATGGCTAGCGATCGAACATTATCCAGTGGATTAACAGTAGATGTGATGGCGGGGATTTATGCTTTATATGATCAGCGCAGACAATCAAGAGGTCTAGTAGATTTTGAAGATATCTTGTTATTTGTTTCAGCAATTTTAGAAGAGCGAACTTCAATTGTTGATCGAGTTAGAGATCAATATCGATACTTTACTGTTGATGAGTATCAAGATGTATCTTCATTGCAACAAAGAGTTTTGGATCTTTGGTTAGGAAAACGTAACGAAATTTGTGTCGTTGGTGATCCAAGTCAAAATATCTATTCATTTGCTGGCTCAACTGCTCAATATTTAACGGGATTTGCCCAAAAATATCCAGATGCAAAGATTTTGCGGCTCACAAATAATTATCGATCAACCCCACATATCGTTCACCTTGCTAATTCAATTGAAGATCGTGATCTATCTGCGACAAGAAACGCCACTACAAAAGCACACCGCGCTCCACAGTTAACAGAGTATCGCGATGAACAACAAGAGATCGAAACAATTTCTCACCAAATATCAGATTTAATAAGTGCGGGAGTTCGTCCGCGCGATATCGCTATCTTGCTCAGACGTAATGATCAAGTGCAAGAGTTTGAACGGGTTTTAACACTTGCCGGAACTCCAGTAGTTCTTGCCGGTAAGCGCCCATTTTTTGCACTTCCAGAAATTCGTGAAGCCATTAGATTATTACGTGGTGCTGCACTTGCTTCATCAGGCAAAAAAGTTACACCGGGTGAAAACTTTAAAGAGATAAAAGATCTTTCAACTACTTCAGATCACCAACCGTTGTTTATTTCGATTTCTGAAGTTTTAACTTCAATCGGCTGGAGTCCAGATAATGCAAAAGGTGATGACCCGAGGTTGTTACTTTATGAATTGGCTTACGATTTAGTTCAGGATGTGCCAGATGCTGATTTACGCACCTTTGTCGATGAGTTTGATGATCGGGAGAGAGATGCGATTGAACCACAGGCTATAGGAGTAACAATTACTTCACTGCACACTGCAAAAGGTTTGGAGTGGGATTATGTATTTCTTCCTGCGGTCCGCGAGGGAGTGCTTCCCATCTCGCAAGCAATTAGCAATACATTAAGTGAAGCGGCAGGTATTGCAGCGGTTGCGGAAGAGCGCAGATTGTTTTATGTCGGTGTTACCAGAGCAAAAAACGAGCTGTACCTGTCTTTTGCTGGAACCCCTTCCAGATTTCTAGCTGGCTTACCGCTCAAGTGAAGCGGGTATTGAGCGGGGTCCCTGTTGGGAGGGTTTATTAAGTTGCTAGATGACCACCCTCTGCTTTACCCTAAAGCCAAGGAGTTATGTTTAAGTAGTTTTTGAGGCTAGAAATGGCCTGAAAGCCTTTAAACAGAGCTTGAAGATGAAACGAAAGAGGTCGACAGTGTCTGTAGCGCTAGCGCTCACATCAACACCGATTCGTACTGCCAATTGGCGTACGAACGATTTCGCGCGTTCATATTCATACGCCACCGGCAATCCAAAGCATTTTGGATTTAGTGGCACCCTGGAGTTCATTGGCTAAGCACCAGTGAAAACCCCAGGGGGCCTCGAATCCAAAAGGATTCAGGCCCTCTTTTCTTTTTCCGGGAGGAAACAACCCAAATCTTTTGGGCCAGTAACTCCAGGAGTAGAAATTGGGGAGATTCACAGAGAGGTCAGTGGGAGAGCACAAGAAAGATCGAAAGAGTAAGAGCAGAACAGCAGAACAGCAGAACAGCAGAACAGCAGAACAGCAGAACAGCAGAAACGGAAAACTTGCAAATTGCAAGAGCCGCGCAATACAAGATGAGGGAAGGTGAGAGCAATGACGGTTTTATTTCACGAACTGTTAGTTCCAGGATGGGCAGAGACAAAGGTAGGTGTGTACGAGTTAACACGTAATGAGAATTCAGGGCACAAGAAGGATGAGGGTTTTTCACTTCCATGTCACGGAGTCGATCCTGAGCTCTTCTTCTCTGAATCACAAGCAATGTTAGAGACCGCTAAGGATCTTTGCACCGCTTGTCCGATGCGCGCACGTTGTCTTGAAGGAGCATTATCACGTCAAGAACCATGGGGTGTTTGGGGTGGCGAGATATTTGAAGATGGACAGATAGTCGCTGCGAAGCGTTCACCCGGACGTCCACGTACTGCAGCATAAATTTTCAGCGCACTTATTTACCACAATTGATTTGAGGGGATCAATTAGCTGATCAGATAGATCACAGTGGGAAAAATAAGTGCGCTGAAAGCAGTAGTACGAAAATAAAAGTTATATTAAAAGAGATTACTTGCTAAGAGTTAAAGACAATTACTTGCTAAGAGTTAAAGACAATTACTTGCTAAGAGTTAAAGACAATTACTTGCTAAGTGAAGGCGCAATTTCTGGAAACCAAGAGAGCGCCTCATCTCGGAAATTCCCTTCAGCACCTAGTTGGCAGAAAATACCAGTGGTTCCAAGGGTCACACGATGAATTAATACATACTCAGGTGGAAGATTTAATTGAAAACCAATTTTCGCAGTTGGATTACGTGGGTCACCAACACGGGTGCTTTGATCCCGCAACCATTCCCGCGAATATTTAAATTTCTCTGTTCGTAGCGGTTCTACAAGTGGCAATAAATAATCTAGAACCAAATTTGCATCTGCATCAACATCAGCAAGGATAAATCCATCTTTTTTAAAGCCGTTATAAAGCCCAATGGCATCATCATCTAGTGCATGTTTTAGTAGATTTTTTAGCGGCTCAGGAAAACCGTTTGGTAATCTGTTGCACGCACCAAAATCTAATACCCCAAGGCGGCCATCTTCTAGCAATCTAAAATTTCCGGGATGTGGATCTGCATGAAGTAATCCAACTCGCATCGGAGAAGTGAAATGAAAACGAGCAATCTTTAGACCGGCATTGTTGCGCTGCTCGCGGCTCCCTTTTGCAATTATTCGGGATAATGGAATTCCCTCTAACCATTCACTAACTAGAACTTTGTCGGCTGCCATTACAACTTTTGGAATTGCGATATCTGGATCGCCATCAAATTCAGCTGCATAAGCACGTTGCGCTTGCGCTTCATATTGATAATCAACCTCTTCAATAATTCGAGCACGTAACTCTTCGAGCAGCGGTCCCATCTCTAAAGCCGGCATAAATAATTGAAATATTTTTGCAAAACGTTGAATTTGATTTAAATCTGAGATTAGTGCTTCAGCCGCACCTGGGTATTGCACTTTAACTGCAACAACTCTTCCATCTTTCCAAACACCTTTATGCACTTGACCAATAGATGCTGAAGCAACTGGCTTGTCAGTGAATGATGAGAAATTATCACGCCAATCTTCACCTAACTCTTTTGCAAGTACTTGATGTACTACTCGAGCTGGAAGTGGAGGCGCAGATTCTTGCAACTTAGTTAATGTTTCGCGGTACGGAGCAGCAATCTCTTCTGGCAGGGCAGCTTCAAATACCGAAAGCGCTTGCCCAAACTTCATCGCGCCACCCTTTAGTTCACCTAATACTTGAAAAACTTGGCGGGCGGTTTTTTCTTGAATTTCAGAAGAAACCAAGGCGTTTGATTGCCCGATCAATTGTTTACCTAGGCCGACTGCACTACGTCCTGCAAGGGAGAGTGGCAATGAAGCTAACTTTGCACTGCGGATCTTTGTGCTGGTCTGCAATGAATCTTTCTTAACACTTTTTTCATTGCTAGGCATGTCGCTAATTGTGCTAGATACCCACAATCATCGCGAATTGAAAATTATTTGTGTTGAGTAGTTCATGGGGGAGAAGAGTTTAATGATTGTGTGATCTCGCCCTCACTCGCATATTCCAGCCTTCCTGTATTCCAGCATTCCTGCATTCCTACCTTCCTGCATTCCTACCTTCAGAATTATTGCCAAGAGCAACCACAAAGTGGGTGGCGACTCCATCTGCGGATGACGGGGTGCATCAATTCAGATCCTGAGTAGGTAATGGTTTTTCCCCGCAACTGAAACGGAGATGGAAACGGAGATGGAGTTTCAGCTACTTGATCTATCTGATCTATTTGAGCAAGTGCAAAAATTGCGCCAATACTTGCTCCAAGCAACGCCAAAGGTGTTGAGAGTTCTCTCCTCCGATCTAGAAAATGTGCCAAGCTGACACTGTTCCAGTTTGGATCGCGATCAAGACAGTGCAGATCAATACACCGTGGACATGCATCTTTGCCTGGATTAACAAAGGGGCCGAAAGTTAAGTTGTCCCTATCTAATCCATCAATCAGAAAAAATGGAGTACTGCCTCGCATCCATTCAGCAAGTAATTCTGGATCTGGTGGCGCTGTTGCAATGATCAAAGTTGGATTTTTTAGATCACTTGAATTTTTACTTTGAGAACTTTCACGAGATTGGTCAGCAAGCACTTCATTTCCTGAGCGGCCAACATCAGAAAGTCGCAAGTAACCACCTATTAGATCTGACATGGTTATTTTTCGATTATCATCGCTAATAACAGCACCAATTCCACTTGCTAAAAGGGTGCCAGAAAGGGCAAAACCAATCCGATTTAATTTAGAAATGTAAATAGTTGTGGTTGTGCGTTTTTTCATTCTTTCTGGCCGACATGAAGTTGCTGATTGAGTTGCAGATTGAGTTGCAGATTGAGTTGCAGATTGTTGGTACCAATCAATAAGTTGCAATTCAGGTAAAAGTTTCTGGTTTGTTATGTTTTCAAAAGTTATAAATGCAGCATTATTTAAAGTTGATATCAACTCTATTAAATCTGATTCAGAAATCCCTACTGAAATTGCAATCGCACTAATGGATTTACTTCCATCACATAAGGCCAAAGCCGCACGAGCACCAGGCAGATCGATAATCAATGCATCATCAAAAGTTCCGACAAAGAGACCATCAGCGCGAGGTGAAACTAATACACCAACTTTTATCCTCGGGAAATCATTTCTGGAGACAGTTTGATTTACATCAGACTCGCGGACAATTTTTGCTCCTGCAGAGTTACGCGGGCTGAGCTCTATTGGATTTATTGGATTGTTCTCATCAAGCTTCTCGTTAAATTTCTCATTAAATTTCTCGTTAAACGTCTCATTAAACATAGAAGGAGCCTGACATTTGCCAGGCTCCTTCATACTTTTTACTCACAAACCACCTTTGGAGTAAATCTTTGTCACATCTGATGTGCCTAGAAATTCGCCCTGCGTGGTTGTGAAACTTAAAACTCCTGCGTCTTGCTTGGAGGGCTTACGCCTTACCCAAGATCCGACACATGGTGGTGTTGCATGTTGGGCACTTGCCCTTTGCCATGCGACGGCCTGACTCTGAAACATTTACATCTCCAGTGAAGTTGCGCTTTGCTTTGCACTTAACGCAATATGCCTCGCCGGTATAAGTCTCTACTGCCATGGAATCCTCCTGAAAGTTGGAACAAGGTGAAACAACTAAAGAGCACGGTACCGCTTGATCCACGCTCAAACCTCAGTATTTACCCTCAACGACCTGCTTTTCTAGGAAATCTTCGGCTCAAAGTAGCGATTACTGCACAAACCGCCAGCTAAATATCCGTTTTGTCGGATTTTCAGGGTTTTAAGCGGAGATCTCCGCTAGCGAAATCAATTCCAGCTGCCCCTCCCGGGTAGGGCGAGATTTAGTAGCTACCGATCTGCGTGGGCCTTTAAGCGTTGTTTTCGCAACCTGCTCAGCTACTTCCACTGTCACTTTCCCAATGGACTCAATGGACTCAATCGAATGCATGGACTCAATCGAATGCATGGACTCAATGGACTCAATGGACTCCTCCAGATCCTCCTCAAGTCGAATTTGGCGCCCCTCCAAATAACCTTCTGCTCGCTCAAGTTCCGGATATATAGCCAGCAGCGCCTTGAAATCTGGACCATGGCCGGCGACGATTAAATGCACCAATTCATGAAGCAGGATGTAATCGAGAGCATAAGGAGGAGCATCATCTAATCGATTTGATAATCGAATTGCACGTTCTTCAATTGTGCAAGAACCCCAAATTCTTTCCATGCGCGAACTCCACTCGACAGTTATTGGAGTTGCTTTATTGCCAAGATAAAGTGAATTTAATTCAAGCGCTCGCGCCATTAACTCATTTGAAGTTAATCGCAGATCATCTTTACCTAATTTTGAAACCATTTCAGCAACAACGCGTTCTTCTTCGCGTTTACTCATACGCGCAGGAATTGCAACAATAATTGTGTCGCCTTTTCGATAGGCCTCAATTGTTTTGCGACGTTTACTACTTCTACGCACTTCAACTAAGAACGCGCGCTCCAAAATTGCCCCATTTCTCATCTATTTCTCACCTATTGCTCGAGAGTTTTACTAACCATACTCGCGAACTTTTCCACCGGATGTGGATAAGTGGTGGCTCATGCCAGGTGTCGCCTTTTTAGAGAATAGACGCTGGTGAAGGATGAATTTAGGGTGGTTCAAATTGTTCTTTCCACAGACAGGTCCGATCTATGCACAGATATCGGGTTAGTTACACACAGGGGTAAAAATTCAGAAATTCACTAGCAGATTATTTCGGAAATTTCTATCTTGCATCTTTTTTAATAGAGCCGTATTTTCACGCTACGAAGTCCTCGGATAACCGGTTACCTATCTGCAAGGGGAAGGCAGATAAGTAAACGTGCGCCCCGGGGGCTTCGCTTTTTAATTACGAATTTTAATTAAGAAAAATTAAAGCGTTGATAAATCGTCTGGCGCACTTCTTCCTTTTCTAAATGCACTTGGATTTGTTATTTCTTCAATTGTTGGCAATGACTCTGGAGAACTCCACAATTCATCTCGTTGTGAAATGCTTTCATTCGTTGCAATGTAATTAAAAAATGTTGCAGCATCGCGAGAAGCACGTGGTGATATTTCTAAACCAATTAATGCTGCAAATGCTTTTTGCATTGGACCACCAGTTGCTCTGCCACGGCGTGCGCTCTCTCTCAATGCTGGCAGTGCCGGCAAGTGTTCTAGGGCCGCGCTGGCACTTACTTCATCGATCCAGCCCTCAACTAAAGCAGCGATCGTTTCCAGCCTGAGTATTGCGCTTTTTTGTGCCGGGGTCTCATCTGTTGTGAACAATCCGTTGGTGATCGCCTCATTTAGCGCCTCGGGGGAAGTACCGATCCCAGCAATCTCTGACATCCCAGCCATTCCAGCCATTCCTTCTTGAATTTTTTCAATATTAACTTTGATGCCAGCGCTATAACTTTTAATTGCATTGGTTATGTATTCGCGTAACCATGGAACATTGTTGAAAAGTCTTACGCCAGCTACTTCACGAAGTGCCAAGTAATAACGTAACTCTGCTTCTGGAATACCAAGTTCAGCTCCCCATGAATTGCAATTAGTTGCGATCAATGCCGGACGGTTATTAGTAAGCAGTGGAATTCCGATATCTGCCCCGCCGGTGACAGTTCCAGCAGTTGTCTTAATTGTTTCGCCAAGTTGAGTTGCAAATATCACTCCACCAAAAGCCCGCATTGCGTTGCTCATCTGATTGAAAATTCCAGCCATTGGATTTATTTTGGGGTCTGAGTTATCTGATTTATTAGCATTACTTGAGTTATCTGAGTTATCTGAGTTATCTGAATTAGTTGGTGGGCCAAAACCAAATGAGCTAAAAGGATTGCTATTTTGATTTCCAGATTCATCACTTAATGAATCACCAAAAGCATCTCCTAGTGCTTCTTTAGTTAATCCAGAGATTGCGCCCGAGACTGCACTGGAAAGAGATTCAGCAAGTGGAGCGACTATTTCACACCAGCCAACAAGGGTTTCATCAATCCATTGAGAGCGCGACCAAATCTGTGCTGGTGCAACGGGTGCAGTGAAATCTGTTTTTGGATCTAACCAAAGTTGGGCAACAGCCAGGGCTTCAAGGCCTGCACTAATTTCATTTGCACTTGGCGCTTTGTCATTTGTAAGCGTTGCCATTTCGCGGACCGCATCTGGGGAAATTCCAGATCCTGTTGCATTTGCAGAGATTGCTCGTCCCAAACGCGAAAGAGCTTCTCCCATTTTGGCAAAGTCAAAACCACCCATGTCGCCAAAATCCCCTGCTCCGAAGCCGCCACCAGGAATACTCACGCTCAACTTCCAATCCAAAAGATTATTTAATTACTCATATAACCATACACATGCACTTTCGATTCCCAAGATTGATCCCCTTACTCCATCACTCCCTACTCCCATTCAACTCTTACTCCTGACTCCATTACTCCAGCCAAGATCCCGGATTCACTCCAGAAATTTGAAAAAACTCTATCGTTGTCTTATGTCCGCACTTATCTGGTGGTTGATCCCTCTATTGGGCACTGCCGGCGCATTATTTTATGTATGGCGAGTTGGAAGAAGTAAACGTGAAACAAATATTGAAAAATCTATCGCTGAGTATGAAAGATTTCGATCAGCTTTTGAATCACAGCACCGATCCGAAGAGTTATAAAAAGAAAGTTTGAGTTAACGTAAATGGTTCCGAGTCTGCCGAGTCTGCCGAGTCTGCCGAGAGTTCCAATATTTTTAGCGCTACTTTTATTTATCACCGCTTTAGCAATCCCTCTTCCTTACGTAATTATTGAACCAGGAGAGCCGCAAAATATTTTAGGAAAAGTTGAGAAGGGTAGTAGTAAGCGGCTGATTGAAATAACTGGAGCGAAAATTTTTCCAACAACCGGAAAATTAAATTTAACTAGCATTTATGTTTCAAGTCCTGAAGCAAAAATTTTTGGCTTTGATGTTGTGACCGCTTGGGTTGATGGCGAAAGAAGTGTGCAGCCTAGAGAGGTTTTTTTCCCGAAGGGAGTCTCGGGCAAAGAAGTTGATCAGCAAAATGCATTAGATATGCGTCAGTCACAAGAGCATGCAAAAGTTTCAGCACTTAACTACCTAGGATACAAAACTCCAGAAAAGATTGTTATTTCTGCCATTACTAAAGAGTCGCCAAATAATAAAACTTTGAAAAATGGTGATGAAATAATTAAATTAAATGGTGTTCAACTTGCTTCAGCTGCTGACTTTAAAAAACAATTAGCAGCAATCTCAGTGGCAAAAACTTCAAGCGATAAGATGCAATTGACGATTTTGCGTAAGAGCGAAGAGAAAGCTTTCACTGTCAGCACTTACAAACTTTCTACAAAGCAAAAAGTTCTAGGCTTAATGGTTGAATCGAAATATAAGTACCCGTTCACTATAAAAATTAGCTTAAAAGATGTTGGTGGGCCAAGTGCTGGCTTGATGTTCTCTTTAGGAATTATTGAAAAATTGAGATCCGAGAATCTAACAAGAGGTAGAAATATTTCTGGAACCGGAACAATCGATGCTTTTGGAAATATCGGACCGATCGGCGGAATAGAAGAAAAATTAATTGGAGCCGCACGGGCTGGATCAAAACTATTTTTAGCGCCGGCTTTAAATTGCGACGATATTCATCACATTCCAAAAGGTCTGCAAGTGGTTGCCGTGGAAACTCTTGTGGAGGCGGTCGCTGCGCTGAAAAACCAAGATTTAGAGTCGCTGCCCGCTTGCGGCTAAATTTAGCCTTCGACCCGTATTTTCTCCTTCCGTTGGCAGTAAATTTTTGCACTACTTTGGCTCTGTAGCCATTTTTTCTGTACCGTACTCACATGGTCTTTAACTCTGCTTTTACCTCTGGTGCAAATCGTCGTCGTGGCCCGCTTCCACTAGTCATAACTATTTTGGTGTTGTTATCAATCGCCTTAGTGAGCATGAGCGGCTTCTATGCTGACTGGCTCTGGTTTAATTCAGTCTCCTTTACAAAAGTTTGGCAGACAACACTTTTCACCAAAGCATGGCTCTTTGTACTTTTCGGCCTTGTCACATCCTTAGTAATAATTTCAAATGTATTAATTGCCTATCGGTCACGACCTATTTTTGCGCCGTTGACCATTGAAGCCGATAATTTAGAACGTTACCGTGCTCAAATTGAACCTGTTAAACGTATGGGATTTCTGGCATTGACCTTAGGGCTTTTCTATTTTGCCGGTTCTGCCGGATCACAACTCTGGGAGCCATGGTTGCTTTGGAAAAATGCAACTCCATTTGGTGTCAAAGATCCACAATTTAATTTAGATATTTCATTTTTTGCTTTCTCACTTCCTTTTTATCAAGCTTTGATCGGCTGGGCAATTTCAACGCTAATACTTTCCACTCTTGCAAGCTCAGTAGTTCACTACTTGTACGGTGGAATTAGACCGCAAAGTGTTGGCGAAAAAACCACCGTTGCAGCGCGCGTTCAATTATCTGTTTTGCTTGGTTTAATTGTTCTAGTCAAAGCATTTGCATATTGGTTTGATCGGTATCAATTAGCGTTGGAAGATGACCGGTTAATTACTGGGTTGAGCTACACAGATGTAAATGCTGTGTTGCCAGCAAAAGCAATTCTTGCTTGGATCGCAGCACTTTGTTCGCTGTTATTTTTCGCAAACATTATTCGTCGCTCCTGGGTATTGCCGGGTGCGGGAATTGGACTATTAGTCGTTAGCTCCGTTGTGATCTCAGGTTTGTATCCGGCTGCTATTCAACAGTTCCAAGTTAAGCCAAGTGAGTCCACCAAAGAAGCACCCTTTATTCAAAAAAATATTGAAGCGACCAGAGTTGCTTACGGAATTGATAAAGTCGAAATTTCTGAATATGCGGCCACCGTTAACACTGCAGCCGGTCAGTTAGCATCTGATGCAGAAACTATTTCCAATATTCGCTTAATGGATCCAAATGTTATTTCAGCAACATTCCGTCAGTTACAACAAATTAAGCCTTATTACACCTTTGCGGATTCGTTAGATGTTGACCGCTACACAATTAATGGGAAGGTTCGCGATGTTGTAGTTGCAGTGCGCGAATTAAATATCGATGGTAACCCAAACCGAAATTGGATTAACGATCATTTGGTTTACACACATGGTTTTGGTTTTGCTGGGGCCTATAGCAATGCGCAAGATACCGACGGAAAACCTATCTTTTTCCTAGGTGATATTCCGCCAACTAAGACTCTGGGTGCTTTCCAGCCACGCGTATATTTTGGCGAAAATGTTCCTGATTACTCAATTATTGGTGGAGCAAATTCAGATACCGAAGTTGAATTTGATTATCCAGATGATGCATCTGCGAACGGTCAGAAAAATTACACATACACCGGCAAAGGTGGAGTGCCAATGGGTAATTTATTTGCGCGCGCTGTATTTGCACTTAAGTATCAAGAACAAAGAATTTTACTTTCGAGCTTAATCAACTCAAAATCAAAAATACTTTTTGATCGAAACCCGCGTCAACGAGTTGCGAAAGTTGCTCCTTGGTTAACACTTGATGGAGATCCATACCCATCAATTGTTGATGGAAAAGTTCTTTGGATAGTTGATGGATACACCACAAGTGCTGGTTACCCATACTCACGCAAAGTTAGTCTCTCAGGATCAACTGCAGATGCGTTAACTGCAAACTCAGCAGCAGTAACAGCTCAAGTTGATACTTCCATTAATTACATTCGTAACTCGGTCAAAGCAACTGTTGACGCATATGACGGAACGGTGACTTTGTACCAATGGGATACCAAAGATCCAGTTTTGCAAACTTGGTCAAAAGCATTCCCGGGCACAGTCAAACCAAAGAGTGCGATCTCTAAAGATTTACTCTCCCATATTCGTTACCCAGAAGATATTTTCCGAGTTCAACGCGACATCTTGAGTTCTTACCATGTCAAAAATGCAACTGCGTTTTATGGCGGACAGGATTTCTGGAGAGTTCCTCGCGATCCATCAACATTTGGAAATAACGCGAGTGCACAACCGCCTTATTACCTAACATTGAAGATGCCGGGCGAAAAGAAGGCCGCCTTTTCATTAACCACACCATTTGTTCCTCGTGGTGGTCGTGAAAACTTGGCAGCATTTGCAACAGTGAATTCTGATCCAGGGCCTGACTACGGAAAAATTAAAGTATTGCAATTGCAACGCAGTACAAATATCGCGGGACCTTCACAAGTTTCTTCAAACTTTGAAGCCAAGCCTGAAGTTGCCACATCACTTTCACTTTTGCGCCAAGGTGGCTCAAATGTTGAATTAGGAAACTTGCTAACTCTTCCTGTTGGTGGGGGATTGCTCTATGTGCAACCTGTTTATGTTCGCGCTACTGCAAATACCGCGGCGTACCCATTGCTGCAAAAAGTTTTGGTCTCCTTTGGTGATCAAATTGGTTATGCAGACACCGTGAAGGGTGCGCTTGATCAGGTCTTTGGCGGAAACGCCGGCCAAGGCAGCGGAGTTACCACTGGGGCTACCAATGGAACCAAGAGTGACCCTGCGGTCACAGCTACCGTTGCAGAAGCGTTGGCACGGGCTAAACAAGCCCTTTCAGATGGTCAGGCTGCTCTTACTAAGGGTGATTTCACCGCTTACGGCAAGGCGCAAGATGCCCTTAAACAGGCCATCAGCGATGCGGTCAGAGCAGAAAGCAACGCCGCCAAGAAGTAATCTGCTGTGGATTAAGTGGGGGCAATTTGCTGGAGTGGATAGCGCGCACCTAACATGGGTACATATTCACGGCGTGAGCGAGTAATCGCAGGTGGATACCGACGCGGGGTGGAGCAGCTCGGTAGCTCGCTGGGCTCATAACCCAGAGGTCGTAGGTTCAAATCCTGCCCCCGCTACCAATGCAGGTTTTAAGTTTCAGACTTCAAGTGTTAGTGATTTGCTTACTTGAATTTTCGCAAGCGCAATGAATTAGTAACTACAAAAATACTTGAAAGCGCCATCGCTGCCCCGGCATACATTGGCGATAGCAACCCGGCTGCTGCAATCGGAATTCCAATTGCGTTATAAGCGAATGCCCAAACAAGATTACCTTTAATAATTCGCAAAGTTTTGCGGGAAAGTTTTAGTGCTGTAATCGCAGAAGTTAAATCTGAACGAACTAAAGTTATATCTGCAACAGCGATAGCAGTATCGGTGCCAGTTCCCATCGCCATGCTTAAATCTGCACTGGCTAGTGCCGCAGCATCATTTACTCCGTCACCGATCATTAAAACATGATGACCTTGGTCTTGTAACTCTTTAATTGCCGCGACTTTTTGATCTGGAAGCACGGCAGCCCTGACATTCTCGGTTGCGATACCTGCTTCGTTTGCAATGGTGCGTGCAGCTTGCAAGGAATCTCCACTTATCAACCATGGAGTAATTCCGAATTTTCTGAACTTTGCAATTGCAGGAGCTGAATCAACTTTTATTGAATCACCAATTGTGAATATTGCACGAGTCTGACCATCCCATGCTAAGAGGATTGGGCTTTTTCCGGCGACCGTTACTGAAGTTAAAACTTCGGAGATCGCTTTTGTAAAAGGCGCCGTTCCATAAGAAATTGCAGATGGTGATCCAACAAGTGCGGTGTATTTAATTCCTTCAATCTCTACTCGACCAGCGATACCTCGTCCTGGGGTTGCCAAGAAATCACTTACCGAAACAAGAGCAGATTTATTTGCTCCATTACTTAATGCGTACTTAACCAGAGATTGTCCAATTACATGCTCACTGTGATTTTCAAGAGCGGCAATAATTGTTAGCGCTAAATTCTTATCACAATCAAAGTATTCAGCCGCCAAAATATCTATCTCACCAGTTGTGACAGTGCCAGTTTTATCTAGAACGACAAGATCAATTTCACGAGTATCTTCAAGAACCGCTGGCGATGAAATAATTATTCCAAGTTGGGCTCCGCGACCTGAGGCAACTAGAAATGCAATTGGCGTCGCCAACCCCAATGCACATGGGCAAGCAATTACTAACAGGGTGATTGCTGGACCAATCGCCTCGGAAAGGGATGAGCCCGAGAAATACCAACTTAAAAAAGTGATTAAAGAAAGCGCGATTATTACCGGTACAAAAATTGCGCTAATTCGATCTGCCATACGGGCCAAGGGTGCTTTTTCCCCTTGAGCTTGGATTACTGCTCTGGTGATTCGGGCAAGTTGAGTCTCTGCACCAACTTGTTCGGCACGAATTACTAATCGCCCATCCTGATTTAAGGTCGCCCCAATTACTTTGTTTCCCGGACCAACACCTTGTGGAAGTGATTCACCAGTTACCAGAGAAGTATCAACAGAACTTGACCCCTCAACGATCACTCCATCAGTTGCAATTGCTTGCCCGGGGCGAGCAATAAATAAATCTCCAATTTGCAAATGTGAAATTGGCGCAAGTACCTCTTCACCGTTACGAAGTATGGAAACTTCTTGAGTTCCAAGATCTAACAATGTGCGAATTGCATCTCCCGCACGTTGCTTCGCCCGAGCCTCGAGAAATCTTCCAATCAAAATAAAGAGCATTACGCCGGCGGCAACCTCTACATATATTTCACCGTTGCCAGTCGCGTTAACATAAACCGACCAAGAAAAAGCAACAAGAGTTCCTAGCGAGATCAATGTATCCATTTGAGGGTGTCTTAAATTTCTAAGCCCAACTCGATGAATTGGCCAACCAGCAATAAAAACAACGGGAATGCTAAGTGCGATAGCTAGCCAACCCCATGGTGCATAAGTTGGATGCAAAATATTTAAGCTGTCGAGTACTAAATTAATATTTTCATCAATACTTTGGTGCAGTGCCGAAACCATCGCAATCACAATTGTTGGAATTGCAAAAAAGATTGCTAAGGTCAACCGCCAACCCATATTGGGAGCCGCCAGTAAATCATTTCTGGTAAGTGAGAGAATTGAAGCGCGGTATCCGCTACTTTCAATTGCAGTAATTAAATGACCTGCATCAACATTTTCAGGAATAGTTGCATGTGCGCTCTCTGTCACAAAATTAATATTTGCACTAACACCCGGAATTGAATTCAACGCTCGTTCGAGAGTGGCAACACAAGAAGAGCAGGTCATTCCTTCGATCTTTAAATCAACAGTACGAACATCCATGCCTAGAGGTTATCGCTTTGCAAAAATTCCCAAAACTTCTTCGTGCAGTAAGCCGTTAGTAGTTACAGCATTTGCCCCATTTGGTCCATCGACACCCATAAAATCGGAGAATCGACCGCCAGCCTCTTTAACAATCAAGGAGAGTGGCGCCATATCCCAAAGCGCCAACGAAGGTTCAGCAGCAATATCGATTGCCCCTTCGGCAACTAATAGATGTGACCAAAAATCGCCATACCCACGTACGCGCCAAAGTTGGTCAGCTAGGGTCAGTAAACCTTTTTGCTTATCTCCCCAACCATCATTTCTTCCTAATACATTTGGAGTTGCAAATGTTGAAATCGAAAGTGAAGCATCCGCTAATTTTGAAATCCCAGAGACATTAAGTTTGCGCACAGATTGCATTTGTGCAGAGCCACCACCGAGTTGTGCAGAGCCACCGCCGACTTGTGCAGAGCCACCACCGAGTTGTGCAGAGCCACCACCGAGTTGTGCAGAGCCACCACCGACTTGTAAATAAGCGCCACCATCTTTTTGGCTAAACCATCTTCTGAATAAAGCTGGTGCTGAAACAACTCCAACTACGACTTCATCGCCTTCCATTAAGGCTATTAGAGTGGCCCAAACTGGAACTCCGCGGACATAGTTTTTTGTTCCATCTATTGGATCAATTATCCAACGCCGATTTGTTGCTATGGGGGATTTGCCAAACTCTTCTCCCGTTACTCCATCTGCTGGTCTTTGCTTTTCTAATATTTTACGAAGCTCTCGTTCTATCTCTTGGTCTGCATCGGTGACTGGGGTTAAATCAGGTTTAGTTTCAATTTTCAGATCTGTTGCAAGAAACCTAGCTGTAGAAATTTTATCTGCGATATCCGCTAATTCATGCGCTAATTTTAGATCATCGGCATATTTCAAAGTTTTGCCTGCTACATCAAAGGACATGCACCAAGGTTAGCGGATTGGCATGATTTCACGCGGAGTTAATAATGAAATTACTTACTTACTCATCTAATGAAGCCAGAATTCTGCGCAAATTAGCCACTCGACCAGTCCGCTCTAAATTTTCAGCCGAGTCATTACCTGCTGCTTGCCAAAGATTTAACTTACATTCATCTTCATCGTGAGAACAATTCTTTTGGCAATCTGTGACTACTTCATTTAAATCTGGGAATGCAGCAATTATTTCAATTCGACCTACATGTGAAAGCCCGAAGGATCTGACTCCTGGAGTATCAATTACCCAGCCCCCTGTGGCTAATTTGAAAGCAATCGCACTAGATGATGTGTGTCTTCCGCGCCCAGTTACTTCGTTGACTTCACCGGTCTCACGTCGAAATTCAGGAGATAAAGTATTTATCAAAGTTGATTTGCCAACTCCAGAATGACCAATGAATACCGAAACTTTTCCTGCAATTAGATTTGCAAGTTCACTGTCGGGTGAAAATTTGTTTGTTGAAAAATTCGGGATATGAAGCGCTTCATATTGTTTTAAAAATTCTTTCGAATCAGCTAAATCACTTTTAGTCATAACAATAACTGGTTGAATATCTTCGGTGTACGCCGCAACAAGTGCACGATCAATAAATCCGGTACGCGGATCAGGATTTGCAGCAGCTGAGACAATAATTAAGTAATCAACATTTGCGACAATTGTTCGCTCAGATCCATCTTCAACTGAACGTCTCAATGCATTTTTTCGAGTTTCTACGCGCACAACTCGGGCAAGTGATTCTGAATCACCAATCACTCCCACCCAATCACCAACAGCGATAGATCTTCTACCTAACTCTCGGGCTTTCATTGCATCTATTTGTGCGCCATTTTCATCAATACAAGTAACACGTCCGCGATCAACTGTGATGACTTGTGCTCTTACTGCAGCTGCATGTGTTGGGCGATCTTTTGTGCGAGGGCGGGTAGATCTAGACGGTCTAATACGAACATCATCTTCATCGAGTTTGTCGATACGACCTTTACCCACATTGGCCATTAAATAATCACCAATTAATTACTTGTTTCAAGAATACTTGTCCAAAGTGAAGTGAAATCTGGAATTGTTTTCTTGGTCGTCTCAATATTTTCAACGTAAACATCTTTAACTGCTAACCCGATTATGGCTCCAGCCGTTGCAAGTCGATGATCTTCATAAGTATGGAATGTTCCACCATGTAACTTACGCGGGTTAATTTCAAGTGAATCAGTATGGGCAATAACATCCCCACCCAATCCATTTATCTCAGATGCTAAAGCTTTAAGGCGATCAGTTTCATGTAGTCGCAGATGTCCGATACCGCGCAGGTGTGAAGGAGATGAGGCTAATGCAGCAAGTGCGGCAATAGAGGGAGTCAATTCGCCAACTTCATTTAAATCAATATCAATACCATTTATATAACCTGAGCCGGTAATAGTTAAGCCACCATTTGCAAACTCTAAATTTGCTCCCATTTGGGTGAAAATTCCACGGAGTTGGTCACCTGGTTGAGTTGTTTTTGTTGGCCAATCTAAAATTGTTACAGAGCCGCCAGCAATCATTGCAGCGACCATAAATGGAGCAGCATTTGAAAGATCTGGTTCGATAATACTTTTGACAGAAAATATTTCTCCAGGAGTTACTTTCCAAATATTTGGCACAGAGTTATCAACTTTTATGCCGCGCTCGCGCAACATCGCAACGGTCATTTCAATATGTGGCGCAGAAGGAAGTGAAGGTCCAATATTTTTTACATTTAAACCTTTATCCATTCGTGGTGCAGCTAAAAGTAGCGCAGAAACAAATTGACTTGATGCACTTGCATCAATTGAAATCTCGCCACCCTTTAATGAACCAGAGCCATGAATAGTTAGCGGTAAACCAAAACGTCCGCCGTGATCAATATCGGCACCTAATTCGATTAAAGCTTTAATGACAGGAGCAAGCGGACGTTCATGAGATCGGGCATCTCCATCAAAAGCGATATCACCAAGTGCTAGAGCGGCTAGTGGTGGCAAGAAGCGCATCACGGTTCCAGCGTTTCCAACATCAATGTTGTTTACCGCAACTAAAGGACGCGGTGAGATAGAGATCGATTTTGGTTGTTCATCAATCCAAGTGCCCATAGCGCGCAATCCGGCAACCATAAGTGAACTATCACGCGAGTAGAGGGGGCGATAGAGAGTTGAAGGCGTAGTCGCAAGTGCCCCGAGTACTAATGCCCGGTTCATCACCGATTTTGAACTTGGGATTGCCACTGCAGCGGCTAACATCTCGCGAGCCTGCGGAGCAAGCCATAGCTGATTAGATCTATTTGGCACCTGCTAAGGATACCCAGTTAAAGGTGCGCTGATTTTCCGCGGACGGGTGCTGATGCATTCAGAGGGGTGCTGATTAATTCGGGTGGATTTTGTTGCTGGATGCTGATGTATTCGGACGGGTGCTGACTTATTCGGATTGAAGGTAGTGCGACTACTCAGTCGTAGGCTTGCGCAGGCTTGTCTAGAATTGGCTTATGTGTGGACGTTTTGCCGCAACGGCAAGTATTGATGAGATCGCAACGGAGTTCGCTTTAGTCGGAGTACCAGAGCGTGAGTTAAATCAAAGTTGGAATGTTGCGCCCACCTCAGATATTTATGTAATTGTTGAACAGCGGTTGGAGATTATGAAATGGGGATTAATTCCAACTTGGGCAAAAAGTGGATTTACAGGTGCAAATACTATTAATGCTCGAAGTGAATCTGTTCACGAGAAGCCATCATTCAAATCTGCATTTCGCGCTCGCCGTTGTTTAATTCCAGCAACTGGATATTTTGAGTGGGCCACCGAATTAGGAGAATACCCAAGCAAGCAACCATTTTTTATTCAGCGAAACGATAAAAAGCAATTAGCAATGGCTGGAATTTATGAAAATGGAACAGCCGCAATAATTACAAAAGAGGCAGAAGGTTTTCTTGCAAGTATTCATCACCGTATGCCACTTTTTTTACCGAAAGAAGATTGGCAAAGATGGTTAGATCCAAAAATTAATGATGAAGTAAGTGCGCGAGATTTTATTCGTCAAGGTTTAACTCCTGAAAACGCTGAGTTAAAGGCATACCCAGTTTCTAATCAAGTTAACTTCACTCGAAATAATGACCCCTCATTGTTGACGCAGATTCCATTAGGTGAAGCGCAAACCCTGTTGTGAGTTTAAGTGAGTAGAAGTAAGTAGTGGTAATTCGCGGAAAGTTGTTGCATAAACATATCTGGAGTAGTCGCACCTTCCATACCTTCCATACCTTCCATACCTTCCATACCTTCCATACCTTCCATACCTTCCATACCTTCCATACCTTCCTGCAGGACGGGGAGTTAGGCGAAACCGGTGGGGAATTGGTTGGGAACTAGTGGGAATAAGTCAAACCACCCAATGGTTGATCTAAATATGAGTGTAAAGTCAGTTGTTGTGACGCGCGCAAAAGATATTAAAAGTACAGATAGCCAATCAAAAGGCTCCCTGGAACCTTTAGCGCGAAATAATGCGATTGCAAAAAACAATGAAAGCTCCACTGCGCGGAAATCAAGATTTGAAAAAGATGCATTGCCATTTCTAGACGCTCTTTATAGCGCAGCACTACGGATGACAAAAAATCCTGAAGATGCCCAAGATTTAGTTCAAGAAACATATGCCAAGGCTTTTAATTCATTCCATCAATTTGAAGAGGGTACAAATTTAAGAGCTTGGCTATATCGAATTTTAACTACTACTTTTATAAATATTTATCGTAAAAATCAACGTCAACCATTAATTGCAGATGGGGAAATTGAAGATTGGCAATTAGCCAAATCTGCCTCACATACCAGTGATCAAGGAAAATCTGCAGAAGTTGAGGCGTTGGAGAATCTTCCCGATGGCGATATAAAGCGGGCTATGCAATCACTCCCAGAAGAGTTTCGTCTTGCGGTGTATTTAGCCGATGTAGAGGGTTTTTCTTATAAAGAGATTTCCGAAATCATGGATACACCTTCTGGAACTGTGATGTCACGTCTTCATCGGGGCCGGAAATTGTTACGTGATTTGTTAACTGATTATGCAATTGAAAGTGGATATATAAAAAGTGCAGGTGATGACAAATGAGTTGCGGAAATCCTCATCAAACTCCTTGTACTGAGGTGTTACACGCCCTAATCCTCTTTATTGATGGTGAAATTGAAGACCAACAGGTAAGCCATGCCATTGAGTTTCATTTGAGCGAATGCCCACCTTGTGCTGATGAACAAATGGCTGAACATAGATTCAGGAATTTACTTTCAAGATCTTGCGCCGAGACGGCACCGCAAGAGTTACGGCAACGGATCGCGAGTGATCTGGCGGTCCAGAGCATTTCTTGGTCACAGAGCATTACCTACACTGAAATTTCTACCGATACTTTTATTCAAACTCATGTCGAAATTCGCGAGAGTTACGAGCAAGAGTAATAATCCCGAGTAAGTTGCTCGTATGGCTGAAGCAGACCAGAAGATTCACACGATTCGCGCCGAGATGGTGGCGAATGTGTTGTCTGTATCAGTCACAATTGGAGAATCGGTAATAATCGGGCAGACCGTATTGCTACTTGATTCGATGAAGATGGAGATCCCGGTGCTATCTGAAGTTGCTGGAAAAGTAATCGAGATTGCAGTTACACCTGGGGAGATCATCCAAGAGGGCGACCCATTAATAATGATTGCCGAGCAAGGAAAATGAGTAAATGAGCACTGAACAATTTTCAGAGAAGTATTTAGGTGTAGTTGGAATGTCAGGTATGAGTGTGCGTCAAGGTGATACCGCAATCGCTCATGGAAGTGGCGATGTTCCGGTGTTGGCAACTCCTCAAGTTATTGCACTTGCTGAGAGTGCGACGGTCGCAGCGTTACTTGAATGTATAGAACAAGGAGAAACATCAGTTGGAATTCGCGTTGAGTTTGATCATATTTCAACGGCAAGTATTGGTGCCGAAGTTCGAGCGATAGCTACCTGCACAAAAGTTGAAAATAACCGGTTAACTTTTGAGATTGAAGTCCATGAACAAGAGCGTTTGATTGCCCGCGGCTTAGTGATTCGCGCTGTAGTTGATCGCGTTTCATTTCTTGCTAAAGCCGCGGCCCAATCGTTAAGCCATCAATAACTAAATAACTTTAAATTTATTACTTTTTCGTTGCCCAAAAGATCTCAGAGATCTCTTCGATTTTAGCTAGCAACTTATCGGCAACTGCAACATCGTTAGTACCTTTAGTTCCAGTGGCACCAGCAAGTTTTGTTGCTTCGTTAAATAAGGTGTGCAAGTTTGGATAAGCCTCAAAATGATTTGGCTTAAAGTAATCAGTCCAAAGCACCCAAAGGTGTTCCTTAACTTGATGCGAGCGCACTTCTTTTACTGCAACGGCTCGTGATTTGAAATCAGGGTCACTACTTGCCGCATATTTTTCCATGGCAGCTTTGACTGAAAGTGCTTCAATTTTGGCTTGGGATGGATCGTAAATTCCGCAAGGAAGATCGCAGTGAGCTAGAACTGTTTGCTTTGGTGCGAAAAATG
>CAEZXH010000002.1_pt1 | contig 39144 bp, 37 predicted proteins | sample 7265201 | NCBI WGS metagenome assembly CAEZXH01 (sample SAMEA6813903, study PRJEB35770) | freshwater metagenome | biome: Freshwater; feature: Freshwater reservoir; material: water | place: Czech Republic | collected 2015-11-04 | depth 0.5m m | reverse complement strand
GCAGCGGTCTCCCCACAAGGAACAATTAACAGCACTCAAGCAAACCAAACTCCAATTACCAGCAATAAAAATGGAAAACAAAAAGGTGTAACGAAAAATAAAAACGGCAAGAGTGTTACACCGCAAAGTAGTGCTCCTGCAGTTAGCGGCGCCCCTGGAGCTGGACCTGGACCTGGCGGCAACGGCGGCGGTGGCCCAGGTGGCGGAAACGGCGAACTCCGTAAATGTTTAACTGATGCTGGAATCGAATTTGCACCGGGCTCTCGCCCAGATCTAACCGATCCAACTATTGCTGCTGCATTTGAAAAATGTCGTGCGCAATTTCCAGGTGGTGGCGGACAAGGAGGACAAGGTGGAGGACAAGGCGGCGGCTTCGGCGGTGGCGGACAAGGCGGTGGCGGACAAGGCGGTGGCGGACAACGCGGAGGAGCACCAGCTGCACCTGCAGCAAATTAATTAAAATACAAATTAATTAAATTAATTTGTATTAACGATTCGGAATGCTTCAGCGATTCGACCTTCGGCAAAACCAGCTGCCTCGGCAGTTCGCGTTCCCCACTCTTTAACTAAATTTTCCAACTCTGGGTTATGTGAAGTTTGAGATGCATGAGCGTGCAATGTTTTCATCTTCAAATCAAAAGTATCAGTGATATCAACATAATGATCTGGATTAGCGAAAGCTGTCACCCAAACTTCTTTAACGCGCCAAGGTTGTAAACCTTCATCTTCCAGCAAATCGGTAAATGCAAAAGGATTACGAGCATCTGGGTATACCGCTTGAATGGATGCTTCACCTGCAGCTAAATGATCTGGGTGGCTGGCACCAATACGATCCCAATTTCTTTCTGGACTTTGGCAAACCATTCGATCTGGTTGAGATTTACGAATCTGGCGAACAATGTCTTTTCGTAAACCAAGTGTTGCTTCAAGGTGTCCATCAACATAATTTAAAAATGTAATATCAGTGACTCCGATTGCCGCACCTGCTGCAATTTGTTCACGCTGACGAATTGCGGGCATCTCTTCTTTAGTGAAGCCAGATGCTTCGCCGCCTTGATCACCATTAGTGCAAAAAACGTATGCCACTTCAATACCCTTTTTAATCCATTGCGCAATTGTTCCGGAAGCTCCAAAATCAGAATCGTCGGGGTGGGCGCTGATGACTAAAACGCGTTTGATTTCACTATCGTCGATCGGTGGCATGAACTCTCCTTGACGGTTCTTATGGCTAGGCTCGTACATTATGAGTGATCAGACCGGAAATAACCCATTCCTTGATGGATTAAACCCCTCGCAACGTGATGCGGTGGTTCATTCAGGTTCCCCACTGTTGATTGTGGCTGGTGCGGGTTCTGGAAAAACTCGAGTACTCACAAATCGGATTGCCTACTTGTTGGCTGAATGTGGAGTTGCCCCTTATGAAGTAATGGCAATTACATTTACAAATAAAGCCGCCGGTGAAATGCGCGAAAGAGTAGCGGCATTGGTGGGGCCAAGAGCTAAATCAATGTGGGTGACAACTTTTCACTCTGCTTGTGTGCGAATTTTGCGGCAAGAAGCTTCAATCGCTGGATTCTCTCCGTCTTTTTCTATTTATGATCAAGCAGATAGCGTGCGGCTCGTAACATTAATCGGAAGGGATTTGAATTTAGATCCCAAACGTTATCCGCCTCGTCAAATTGCAGCAATGATCAGTAATGCTAAAAATGAATTGATTGGGCCAGCAGATTATACAAATCAAGCCAAAACGCATATCGAAGAAATCGTTGCAGAATGTTACGGTCTTTATCAAAAGCGTTTGCGAGATGCTAATGCTTTTGACTTCGATGATTTGATTTTAAAAACAGTTGAAGTTCTGCAAAGATTTCCAGAAGCCAAAGCCAGATATCGCTCCCGCTTTAGACATGTGTTAGTTGATGAGTATCAAGATACAAATCATGCCCAATATATTTTAGTTCGTGAATTAGTCGGGACTGTTGCTGACGGCATTCAACCAGCTGAACTTTGCGTTGTTGGTGATGCAGATCAATCAATTTATGCATTTCGTGGGGCAACCATCAGAAATATCTTGCAATTTGAAGAAGATTACCCAGCTGCTCGCACTATTTTGCTTGAGCAAAATTATCGATCAACACAAAATATCTTGAGTGCTGCAAATGCGGTCATTACAAATAATGCGAGTCGCAAAGCAAAAAATCTTTGGTCAGATTCTGGTGCCGGGGCTTTAATAACCGGATATGTTGCTGAAGATGAACGTGATGAAGCAGAGTATGTTATGAATGAGATTTTTCGCCTTCAGAGTGAAAATATTTCTCAACCTGGTGATACCGCAATTTTTTATCGAACTAATTCGCAATCTCGTGCATTTGAAGAAGTCTTTATGCGCAATACATTGCCGTACAAAGTTGTTGGTGGAGTACGTTTCTATGAGCGTAAGGAAGTTAGAGATTTTCTGGCATATTTAAGAGTGCTAGCAAATCCCTATGACGAGATCTCTTTACGCCGAATAATTAACACTCCTAAAAGGGGAATCGGCGACAAAGCAATCGATGGCTTAGAACAGATGGGAATTCCACTTTGGGATGCACTGTTAAATGCAAAAGATGCGCCCGGTGCGACCGCTAGGGCAACAGCGGCAATTGAAGGTTTTGCAAAATTAATGATTTCATTGCGGGAATTGGTTGAAGCAAATGTCCGCCCCTCAGTCATCGCCGAAGCAGTCCTTGAACAAAGCAAACTTGGAGAAGAGTTATCAGATAGTGAAGATCCACAAGATGAAGCACGTTTAGAGAATTTACAAGAGTTGGTTGCAGTGGCTCAGGAGTATGAAGCGGATGAGCGATTAGAAGGTGAAGAAGTTTCTATCGTTGGATTTTTGGAACGAGTTTCACTTGTCGCAGATTCAGATCAAATTCCTGATGGTGAAGACCATGGTGGAGTAGTTACCTTGATGACTTTACATACTGCTAAAGGATTAGAGTTCCCAACAGTTTTCTTGACCGGCATGGAAGAAAATGTCTTTCCACATTCAAGATCTCTGGGTGAACCAAGCGAGATCGAAGAGGAACGCAGACTGGCATATGTTGGATTAACACGAGCCCGGAAAAATCTCTTTCTATCTCGAGCAAGTACCCGCTTCGCATTTGGATCGCCAACTTACAACTCTCCTTCAAGATTTTTAAGTGAAATACCTGAAGAGATAATTCAATGGAAAGCTCCGGAAATTCGACTTAAGTCAAAAGTAAATCCAAAAGTTACACCAACTGGAAAGAGGGCTACTCCAAATGAAAATTTACATTTAGAAATTGGTGATCGAGTGCTCCATCAAACATTTGGGATGGGCACTGTAATTGCGCTAACTGGCGCAGAAGACAAGGCGGAAGCCACCATAAATTTTGGCACTTACGGGGATCGCCGCTTATTGCTCCGGTACGCCCCCGTTGAGAAGATCTAATTAATCCCACACGATTGGACTACCTGATCCAACTCGTGGCACGGTAGCCCTATGGCGATCAGAGTAGTTGTCGCAAAAGCTGGCCTAGATGGCCATGACCGGGGAGCGAAAGTAGTCGCCCGAGCTTTGCGTGATTCTGGATGTGAAGTTATTTATACCGGCCTGCATCAATCACCTGAAGAGATTGTTGCGACTGCGCGTCAGGAAGATGCTGACGCAATTGGATTGTCAGTTCTATCTGGGGCGCACTTAACAATTTTTGCTCGAATCATGGAGTTACTTGAATCACAGCCAATTTTAGTTTTTGGTGGAGGGATCATCTCGGATGGGGATATCGCGAAATTGAAAGAGATGGGAGTTGCTCAAATTTTTACTCCCGGCGCCTCAACAACCGAAATCGCCGAATGGTTAAAAAGTGCGTTGGCTAATCACTAGGATTTAGCACAGGGGGACACAAGTGGATTTATTTGAATATCAAGCGCGCGATCTTTTTGAAGCACATGGCATTCCAGTATTGCCAGCGCAAGTCGCTCGCACCCCGGAAGAAGCTCGCTCTGCTGCAAAAGCAATTGGTGGACGAGTTGTAATTAAGGCTCAAGTTAAAACTGGCGGTCGCGGAAAAGCTGGTGGTGTGAAAGTAGCTGAAAATCCAGATGAGGCTTTTGAAAAAGCAAGTGCAATTCTCGGGATGGATATCAAAGGTCACCGAGTAAATGCCGTGATGGTTGCCCAAGCCGCACCAATAGATTCCGAATATTACTTAGCGATTTTGTTAGATAGAGCCCAGCGATCTTTTTTAGTGATGGCATCAGTTTCTGGCGGAATGGATATTGAAGAGGTAGCGCACAAGACCCCCGAAAAACTTGCGAAAGTATTAGTCGATCCGCTTAAAGGAATTGATCAAGCACAAGCCTTGGCTATTGCAACACAAGCAAATTTCCCAGCTGACATTAGAGATAGTGTTGCAAAAGTATTGCTTGACCTTTGGAAATGTTTTGTAGCAGAGGATGCAACACTGGTGGAAATTAACCCACTTGTAAAAACTAATGATGGAAAAATAATTGCACTTGATGGGAAAGTTACTTTTGACGATAATGCAATATTTAGACATGCAGATCATGAAGTACTAGTTGATCATGATGCCACGGATCCGCTTGAAGCAATGGCAAAAGAAAAAGATTTGAATTACGTAAAACTTGAGGGCGAAGTAGGCATCATTGGAAATGGTGCAGGACTTGTTATGAGCACACTTGATGTTGTGGCTTATGCAGGTGAAAAATTTGGTGGAGTAAAGCCAGCGAACTTCCTAGACATTGGCGGTGGCGCTTCTGCTCAAGTCATGGCCGATGGATTAGCAATTATTCTTGGTGATAAAGATGTAAAAAGTGTTTTCGTAAATGTTTTCGGTGGAATTACTTCATGTGATGCTGTAGCAAATGGAATTTTACAGGCACTGGAAATTCTCGGTCCTAAAGCAGCTAAGCCAATTGTGGTTCGATTAGATGGAAACAATGTTGTAGAAGGTCGCCGAATTCTTAATGAGGCAGCACATCCACTTATTCAACAGGTAGACACAATGGATGGCGCAGCTAGTCGCGCCGCGGAATTAGCGAGTGCTTCAAGTGGGGTGGCAAAGTAAATGGCAATTTTTTTAACTGAGAAGAGTCGCATTCTGGTCCATGGAATGACTGGATCTGAGGGAAGTAAACACACTAAGCGAATGCTTGCTTCTGGAACAAAGGTTGTTGGTGGAGTTACTCCAGGCAAAGGCGGACAGGTCGTTGATTTTGATGGAATAGCGATTCCGGTTTTCAATAGTGCAAGTGAAGCAGTCGCTGCGACAAATGCTGATACTTCAGTAATTTTCGTTCCGGCTAAATTTACAAAAGCCGCAGTTATTGATGCAGTTGATGCCGAAGTTGCGCTGATTGTTGTGATTACTGAAGGTGTCCCAGTACATGACACCACTGAATTTTTTGCATATGCGCAAAAATCCGGAAAGAGCCGATTGATCGGTCCTAACTGTCCCGGCTTAATTACTCCAGGCAAATCAAATGTTGGAATTATTCCTGCAGACATCACTGGTCCTGGACCAATAGGTTTAGTTTCTAAATCAGGAACACTTACCTATCAAATGATGTATGAATTGCGGGACATTGGTTTCTCAACAGCGGTAGGAATTGGTGGAGATCCAGTAGTAGGAACTACGCACATTGATTGCTTACGTGCATTTCAAGATGATCCTGATACAAAGGCAATAGTCATGATCGGTGAAATCGGTGGCGATGCCGAAGAACGTGCTGCTGCATTTATTAAAGAGTATGTAACTAAACCGGTTGTTGGATACGTTGCCGGATTCACTGCTCCTGAAGGAAAAACTATGGGGCACGCAGGTGCAATTGTCTCTGGTTCTTCTGGTACGGCCGCAGCAAAACGTGATGCGCTCGAAGCGGTTGGCGTGCGCGTTGGTGTAACTCCAAGTGAGAGTGCTCAACTTTTGCGCTCTATTCTCGGAAAGTAATTAGATTTTGCGCCCGCTAATTGCCGGCGCCACAGAAGCAGTGCGCGCAGCGCTAACTTCATATATTCCAATTGCTTTGGTTGTGCTGATGGCATGGGCAACAGCGGGCTCTGCAAGCGGGGTTTTAACTGATGCACTTCGCGGTGGCATTTGGATCTGGCTTGGGGTACATCACATAACTTTTACTTTGACGCTTCCACCCTCTGGCTTACCTGGATCACTTTCATTTATTCCACTCGGAGCATTGCTGTTCCCGATAATCATTTTTCGCGGCTCATTGCGAAGATTGCGCTCCGAACTTCAAGGTGTGCAACTTAGACAATCAATTTTTTCGCTAGGGATTTCATACATTTTTATATTAATCGCGCTCAGCGTGGTAAGTAAAACTATTTCAATCTCGCCAAGATGGTATGTGGCTCCACTTTCAATGGTTGTACTTTTAGGAATTGCAAGTTTGACGCAATTACAACACATAGCTAAAGTTAATAATTATTTAAATCAAGTTATTCGGATTCTTTTATTGGTTTTAGGAATGCTACTCGGAATCTCATTAATCTTTTTCTCTGCTTCTTTAGCGCTCCATTTTTCAGTACTAAAGGATTTGATAACCGTGTTGCAGCCTGGAATTCTTGGCGGAATTCTTTTACTCATTTTGGTAATTGCAACAATTCCAAATATCGCCGTTTCGGCCCTGGCTTATTTATTAGGACCAGGCTTTGCAATTGGTTCTGGTACTTTAATTAATCCAGCCGTCCATCGAATCGGTGAGATTCCCGCTTTCCCATTACTTGCAGCTGTACCAACAAACACAAATAAATTTTTATTTATTGGGGTACTGCTTGGAGTTGGTGCCGGATTTATGATTGCTTTATTGATGCAGAAAACCGAACGGGCAGATGATCCTTTGGCAATGCCGATAGTTGTAGTTATTAGCGCCGTAGTGCTCGCAATAATCAACTACTTCAGCAATGGAACTTTGCTGGGCGAACGCCTATCGGACATAGGGCCTTCTTTTTGGATCTTTCCGTTAATTTATTTATTAGAGGCCGGCATCGGAGCAGGAATATATATTGGAATAACAAAAATAACAAAAATAACAAAAATAACAAAATTGCAAAGTAAAAATAATGAATAAAGTTAAATCTGTCGCAGTTATGGCCTCAGGTGATGGCTCAGTGGCTCAAGCAGTTTTTGATGCATTTTTACATGGTGAACTTGCCGGAGTTATCAAGATAGAAAAAGTTATTAGTGATCAACCTGAGGCAGGAGTGCTCAATAGGGCTAAGCAAGCAGGAATTCCAACAGTTACATTACCAATTAAGGATTTTGCAAATCGAGCAGAGTGGAATCAAGCGTTGATAGATGAGGTTGCTAAATCAAAACCGTGGCTAGTTATCAGTGCCGGATTTATGCGGATTCTTTCGCCAGATTTTGTAAATCAATTTCGCACTATTAATACCCACCCAGCGCTATTGCCGGCATTTCCGGGAGCTCATGCAGTGGCAGATGCTTTGGCTGCGGGAGTAGAAGTAACCGGTGCAACTGTTCATTTTGTAGATGAGGGGATAGATACTGGTCAGATTATTAATCAAGTGAGTGTTCAAGTACACAAAGGGGATACCCAAGCGCATTTACATGAACGGATTAAAATAGAGGAGCGGAAAATTCTTGTGCAAGTCATCAAAGAGTTAGTCGATAGGGATGAGGAGCCAGCATGAAGCGACCAATCAAGCGAGCACTAATAAGTGTTTATGACAAAAGTGGATTAATTGAGTTCGCAAAAGAGCTTCATGCCCACGGAGTTGAGATCGTCTCAACAGGCTCAACTGCAGCCACTATCGCTAAAGCTGGAATCCCGGTTGTCAAAGTTGAAGAGTTAACTGGCTTTCCTGAATCACTCGATGGTCGCGTAAAAACTTTACATCCAATTATTCACGCGGGAATTTTAGCTGACCTTAGGTTGCCATCACATGTAGCCCAATTGGCAGAGTTAAAAATAGCGCCCTTTGATTTAGTGGTAGTTAATTTGTATCCATTTGTAAAAACCGTAAAAAGTGGAGCATCAATTGATGAATGTATCGAGCAGATTGATATTGGTGGGCCAAGCATGGTTCGCGGAGCAGCAAAGAATCATCCATCTGTTGCAGTATTAGTTTCACCAAATCAATATCCGCAGATTGTTGCAGCTCTCGCAGATGGTGGCACAGATGAGAAGTTGCGTAGACAATTTGCGATTGAGGCATATAGAACTACCGCTAAATATGACATTGCAGTTTCAACATGGCTCAACTCAGTAAGTACTGATCAACTTTTACCTGAGTGGATCAGTAACTCATACTCTCACAGCGCAACTTTGCGTTATGGCGAAAACCCACATCAAAGTGCCGCTCTGTATTTAAATGATGCGAGTGAATTAACTGGCACTGGCGTTGCCGGAGCAATTCAATTACACGGTAAAGAGATGTCTTATAACAATTATGTTGATGTCGAGGCTGCTTGGAGAGCGGCTTATGATCATGCTGATCCAGCTGTTGCGATTATTAAGCATACAAACCCATGCGGAATTGCAGTGGGCACTAACATCGAGTCGGCGTATCTGAAAGCTCATGCCTGCGATCCAATTTCTGCATTTGGTGGAGTTATTGCAGCAAATCGTGAAGTAAATGAAACTATGGCAAAAGCGGTAAGTGAAGTTTTCACTGAAGTTATTGCAGCTCCAAGTTTTACAAAAGCGGCCATTGAGATTTTAAGTCAAAAACCTTCAATTCGAATTCTTACAATTGAGCCAACAGCACCACTCTTGGAGTTACGTCCAATTTTGGGCGGGGCATTGGTACAAAACTTTGACCGAATTGACGCCGAGGGTGATGCGCCAGGCAATTGGCAATTAGTAGCCGGCAAAGCGGCGACACCGGAGCAGTTAAAAGATTTGCAATTTGCTTGGAAAGCAGTGCGTGCAGTGAAAAGCAATGCAATTTTATTGGCAAATGATTTAGCAGCAGTTGGAATTGGTATGGGGCAAGTCAATCGCGTTGATAGCGCACGGTTAGCTGTTTCTCGAGCGGGGGATAGAGCCAGCGGTAGTGTCGCGGCAAGTGATGCATTCTTCCCATTTGCTGATGGATTAGAGATTTTATTAGCCGCGGGAGTAAGCGCGATTGTGCAACCAGGCGGTAGCGTTCGGGATAATGAAGTGATTGAGGCTGCTAATAAATTGGGAGCAACAATGTATTTCACCGGAGTGCGACATTTTGCACATGCTTAAACTTTAAAAGTTAGGAGTGAACCCGATGGCCATAATTCTTGATGGCAAAGCTACTGCTGCGATTATTAAAGAGCAGTTAGCGGTTCGCGTAAAACAATTAAGTTCAAAGGGAATTACTCCAGGACTTGGAACGGTATTAGTTGGGGACGACCCAGGCTCTCATTCATATGTGGGTGGGAAACATCGCGATTGTGCTGAAGTTGGAATCTCTTCAATTCGCGTCGATCTTCCGGCGAGCGCATCATTTAAAGATGTATTAAGCGCGGTAACAGATTTAAATAATTCAAAGGAATGCACTGGATATATCGTCCAATTACCTTTACCAAATGGAATTGATTCGCTGGCAATTTTAGAAGCAATGGATCCAAATAAAGATGCTGATGGTTTGCACCCACTTAATCTTGGAAAATTAGTTCTTGATCAACATGCACCACTTCCCTGCACGCCTCGCGCAATTGTGGCTCTACTCGAGCAGTACAACGTTCCGATTAAAGGTGCTGATGTGGTTGTAATAGGTCGCGGATTAACTGTGGGTCGTCCACTCGGTTTGTTGTTAACTCGCAAACGAGAAAGTGCGACGGTGACACTTACACATTCAGCAACAAAAGATTTAGCCGCGCACATTAGACGCGCAGATATTGTTGTTGCAGCACTCGGTAAAGCACATTTCATCACCGCAGATCTGGTCAAACCAGGGGCAGCGGTTATTGATGTCGGAATCACCAGAACCGCTGCCGGCTTGGCTGGAGATGTGCATCCTGATGTGGCAAAAGTCGCTGGCCATATCGCCCCGATGCCAGGGGGAGTTGGCCCGATGACCCGGGCGATGCTATTGAGCAATGTGGTGGAAATTGCTGAAGCGGCCCTGCTTAAGTGAAATCCACTATCGCAGCTGCCTTTACCACCCTGCTTGGGCTGATAATCGCGCTTAGCGCCTCTGTAAGGGTTGGCTCACTCTTGGTATCAGTTGCCTTGTTGATCATCGCTGGAGAGCGGTTTAGGGACCGAAATGGGGTAACGGTTTGGCGGAGTCGGAGCACGGATCTTCTCCTGTTGGTGACCTTGGCGGTGGTGATCGCTACCCTCGCGCTACTGCTCCCAAACGGGGGGTAGAGTTATCTTGATATCAAGAGAGATTGGGTTCCCATGCGCGGTCGGGTCACAGTGGTGGGGGCTGGTTTTTACGGCTCAACCACCGCTCTTCGTTTAGCTGAATACAACATTTTCAAAGAGGTCATCCTCACTGACATTCTCGAAGGCAAACCAGAAGGTATTGCTTTAGATATGAATCAATCCCGTTCCATTGAAGGATTTGAGACAGAAATTATCGGTGTAACAACTACTGCAGAAGGTGGCGGCTATGAAAAAACTGCCGGTTCTGATGTTGTTGTAATCACTGCCGGAATTCCACGTAAGCCAGGTATGAGTCGGATGGATTTAATCGGTATCAATGCTGGAATCGTCCGTGGTGTTGCCGAAAATATTGCAAAGCACAGTCCAAATGCAGTCATCATCGTAGTTTCAAATCCATTGGATGAAATGACAGCACTTGCCCAAATTGCATCTGCGTTTCCACACAATCGTGTAATGGGTCAAGCGGGAATGCTTGATACAGCGCGGTTTACAAATTTTGTTGCGACTAAATTAAATGTTCCAGTTGGTGATGTGCAAACTTTAACTTTGGGCTCTCATGGTGACACCATGGTTCCAGTTCCAAGTCGTTGCACAGTTAAAGGAAAACAACTTTCAGAGTTACTTTCTGCTGAAGAGATTGAAGATCTGGTAGTTCGCACTCGCAACGGTGGAGCCGAAATTGTGGCACTGCTTAAAACTGGTTCGGCTTACTACGCCCCATCTGCAGCAGCCGCCCGAATGGCAAAAGCAGTGATTGAAGATTCTGGTGCAGTACTTCCTGTTTGTGCTTGGGTCGAAGGTCAATATGGAATTAGTGGTGTTTACCTTGGCGTTGAAGCTGAAATTGGCAAAGAGGGAATCCGCCGCGTAGTTGAAAGTAAGTTAAGTGAATCTGAAATTGCAGAGTTGAAAGTTGCTGCAGAAGCAGTTCGTGCAAAACAAGCAGATGTGAAAACTCTTTAGTCAAATAATTTAAATAGGGAGCGTTTCGAATGGCAAAAATTAAAGTAACTGGAACTGTTGTCGAACTTGATGGCGACGAGATGACCCGCATCATTTGGCAGTTCATTAAAGAGCAATTGATTCTTCCTTACCTAGATGTAAATCTTGATTACTACGACTTAGGTATCGAATATCGCGATGCAACCAGTGACCAAGTAACAATTGATAGTGCTCATGCAATCCAAAAGCACGGTGTTGGAGTTAAATGCGCCACAATCACTCCAGATGAAGCACGGGTTAAAGAGTTCGGATTAAAACAAATGTGGAAGTCTCCCAACGGAACTGTCCGCAATATTCTCGGTGGCGTAATTTTCCGCGAGCCAATCATCATTAGCAATGTTCCACGTTTGGTTCCACATTGGACTAAGCCAATCGTCATTGGTCGTCACGCATTTGGTGACCAATACCGAGCAACAGATTTCAAAGTCCCTAGTGCCGGAAAATTGACAGTTACTTTCACCCCTACTGATGGTTCAAAACCTATGGAGTTCAACGTCTTTGATTTCCCAGGCGCTGGTGTGGCTATGACGATGTACAACCTTGATGAATCAATCCGTGATTTTGCGCGTGCATCTATGAATTACGGACTCAATCGCAAGTATCCGGTTTTCTTGTCAACTAAAAACACAATTTTGAAAGCTTACGATGGTCGCTTCAAAGATATTTTCGAAGAGATTTTTGAAGCCGAATTCAAAGATCAATTTGCTGCTGCGGGAATTACATATGAGCACCGTTTAATTGATGACATGGTCGCTACTTCTCTTCGTTGGGAAGGTGGCTATGTTTGGGCCTGTAAGAATTACGACGGTGATGTGCAATCAGATACCGTCGCTCAAGGTTATGGATCACTCGGATTGATGACTTCAGTTTTAATGACTCCAGATGGAAAAATTGTGGAGTCAGAAGCAGCTCACGGAACTGTGACCCGTCACTTCCGCGATCATCAAGCAGGTAAAGCAACATCTACAAATCCAATCGCTTCAATTTTTGCCTGGACTCGTGGATTAGCTCACCGTGCAAAACTTGATAACAATCCAGAACTTGCCAGATTTAGCGACACCCTTGAAAGAGTGTGCATTGAAACTGTGGAAACTGGAAAAATGACAAAAGATTTGGCTTTGCTAATTAGTAAAGAAAGCCCTTGGTTAAATACTCAAGAGTTTTTAGCTGCTATTGATGAGAACTTGAAGAAAGCAATGAATTAATTACTTTTATTTCTTTATTGCTTTGGGCTGATTAAGTTTTATTTTAATTTTTGGTGCCGAGAAACCAAATCCATAAGCACCCAATCGTAAAAAGCCATCTTTTTCGCTGACAATCACGGTGGCAACTTGATCAATACCATCGTTGCTTGTGACTGACACAGATGCACCAACGGGTGCTTGCGTAAATCCGTATAAACATCGCGCAACATCAGAGTTTAAAACTAAATCATACGAACCAGCCATGAGCGAGCCATCTGGCTTAAAGTGTGGTGCAGCAACTTGATAGTCGAGTGATCCTGAATTGGCATCATAGGTAGGCGCACCAGAAGAGTAGACAGTCGCATTGGTGAAAATTAATCCAGTAAGTCCTTTGGTTTGATTAGTGCACTTTGAAATTTCTGAAGCAGTGCTGCTGTCAAGAATCAAGGTTTGAAAACTCCATTGACTTGGCATCGCTTCTGCTTTGTCACCAAGCAGCGGCATCCAACCTAATAATTCATCAATCGCACTCGCTCCAAAATTATTACTTAAGCCTTTGAGGATAGAGACTGAATCAAGTGGTGCGGCTCGATTTTTTCCTGCATAAAAAGTCCCACTTCGATCTTGGCTGTATTTTTCTAATAAAGAAGGTGGCAACTCAGAATTTTTAATCCAGCCATATGGCACTGGTACTTTTACTGGTTCAGCAAAAATATTTACCAACATATTGTCAGGGTTTGCTGCTCCTGGTTTAACAACAGAGATAAGCGGATTGGCCATCCGTCCGTAAAGCCAACTGGTAAATCCCTTTTGCAGCCTAAGCGTTAAACCAAATGCAGTATTTTCCGGAAATGCCTGTGGCACGATGCAGATTTTTTTAATTGCCATCAAACATTGGGCATCGGGAGCAGAGCCACCGATGTAAGGAGGTTCCGTTGCTCTATCGCGAGCAGCTAGCACCTGACCCACATAATTGGCTGGAGTGAGGTTTGCCCCACCTGGCTGGAAATTACCACGCTCTATTTTCACTGGGTAAATTCCACTTGTAATCAAATCTAATTTAAATGGTTCGTTTATCGAGTTGCGCATTGCGTAGAAATCGGTTTTCACCAAATATAAGGTTCCACCTTCGTGAGGTGCCGATGGAATCGAAACTACAAGTGGATTACCTCCATTAGGTAAACCTTGAGTTCGATCCCCTTTGACTATTGAGTTGAAGTCAGCTGTTAATTCTGGCCGGGGGATGAATTTAGTAGATTCCTTATTTGTTAATAAATTTTTTGTCTTAATTCCGCGAACACAATTTACGTCACCATCATTTCCTTTAGTGTCGGCATTATTCTCACATAAAGAAAGATTCACATCTGTGTATTGCGCACCAAAGTTGGTTGGGCATTTTCTTAAATTATTACATGGGACAACGCCAGTTATTTTCCCGCCAGTTGTTTTGAAATTTACCAAAAAAGAGCTAAAGCGAACTAAGGACCTAGTGTTATTAACCAGGTAGCCGGTGTAGCCCACACCGGGTGGTGGCTGAACTGCAAACTGCTCGTCACTAATATTTTCAGCAACTGCGCTTTGAAATTGAAAAGTGCCAAGAACCATAAGGTTAACTGCGATTAAAGCAGTTACGGAAAGGCCAGACTTTCTCAAATGCATGGGGTGAATATAACTCGAATTAGCCTTTATCTCAGTTAATTAGCAATTAGGGAGAAATAAAAAACCCCGCCAGATAACCTGGCGGGGTTTTTACTTTTAACTTTAGAGACGTGCACCTGTTGTTGCATTGAAAAGATGAACTGATGCTTGATCTGCAGTAACTGTGATGGTATCGCCAGGCTTTGGTGGGTTCTTTGGATCCCAACGGACGATAACTTCAGCACCTTCTTCTGCATTTGCATTAGCAAGAGTTACGCCACTAGTAGCAGGAACTCCGTAAACAAATGCATCAGAACCAAGTTCTTCAACAACGTTTACTTTGATATCAAAACCAGCACCGGCACTTGTTGGACGGAAGCCTTCTGGGCGGATACCAACAGTCACACTGGAACCTGCTGATGCAGGAACAGCGATCTTGAGAGCGCCAAGAGCTGCTTGTCCACCACTTACTGGAGCGACAACTAAGTTCATTGCTGGTGAGCCAATGAATCCAGCAACGAATGCATTTGCTGGCTTGTCATAAAGATTGCGAGGTGTGTCTACTTGTTGAAGTAGACCATCCTTCAATACTGCTACGCGATCACCCATGGTCATAGCTTCAACCTGGTCGTGAGTTACGTAAACAGTTGTGATTCCAAGACGACGTTGCAACGCAGCAATTTGCGTACGTGTTGCTACACGAAGTTTGGCATCAAGGTTTGATAGCGGCTCATCCATAAGGAAGACCTGAGGTTCGCGCACAATTGCGCGGCCCATTGCAACGCGCTGACGTTGTCCACCTGAAAGCGCTTTTGGCTTGCGATCTAGGTAAGGCTCAAGGTCTAGCAACTTTGCAGCATCTTGAACGCGACGTGCGCGCTCATCTTTGCTAACGCCAGCGATCTTTAGCGCAAAGCCCATGTTCTCTGCCACAGTCATATGTGGGTAGAGCGCATAAGACTGGAACACCATTGCAATGTCACGATCTTTTGGTGCCACATGTGTGACATCACGATCGCCAATGCGAATAGAACCAGTATCTACATCTTCAAGTCCGGCAAGCATGCGGAGTGATGTTGATTTTCCGCAACCTGATGGACCAACTAATACAAGAAACTCACCATCTGCAACTGTGAGTTCTAGTTGATCAACTGCTGGACTTGTTGTACCTGGATAGGTACGACTTGCTTTATCGAATACAACTGTTGCCATGCTGGTAACTCCTTCTCCCGGCAGGTACGTGCCGGACGGTCCGTAGGAGGAAGGTGACCTCGGTTGAGGTCGGGTGAAAAGTACTAGATAGAGAGGGTTTAGGGGAAGTGGGACGCTCCTGAGTACCCTTATCCCGTGCAGATATTTGGGGATCTCGCCCTCGTAGCTACCTTGATTATGCTCGGCGGCCTCTTTGTGGCGGCTGAAATCGCCTTGATCTCCCTTAGAGAGTCCCAGATTAAATCGATCGGCCAAAGGGGTAAACGCGGGGCCCGAGTGGCGGCGCTGGCCAGCAATCCCAATCGCTTCCTGGCCGCTATCCAAGTGGGAATTACTTTGTTTGGTCTTTTTTCAGCGGCCATTGGTGCAGAACGTTTCGGAAAATATTTAATTCCACAATTACAAGATTTTGGATTAAGCGAAGCGGCCGCGAATTTAATATCCATTATTTTAATTACCATTGTTATTGCGTACTTCACTTTAATTATTGGTGAGTTAGTACCAAAGCGAATTGCAATTGTTCGCTCCGAAAGTATTGCGCTCGCCGCTGCTTCAACTGTAGATCGTATTGCGCGTTTATTTCGTCCAATTATCTGGATACTATCTAAGTCAACAGATTTAATTGTTCGCGCAGTAGGAATTGATCCTGCACAAGCCAGAGATAAAATGTCTGAAGAAGAACTCCTTGATTTGCTTACCGGACATGCCCGGCTAACTGAACAAGAGCGCGAAATTGTAGAAGAAGTTTTTCTCGCCGGAGATCGTCAAGTACATGAAGTTATGCTTCCGCGCACCGAAGTTGATTTTCTTGATTCAAACACCCCAATTTCACAAGCCATAAAAACAATTATTGAATCGGGACATTCACGTTATCCAGTTGTAAAAGGTTCATTTGACGAGATAGTTGGTTTTATTCACATTCGTGATTTGTTAGATCCAAATTTGAGAGAGCGCCAAGTTCGAGTCGGAGATTTTGTACGCGAAGCTTTATTTATGCCTGGCACTAAAGGATTGTTGCCGGCATTAACTGAAATGCGAGCCGCAGGTCAACATCTAGCAATTGTTGTTGACGAGTATGGCGGAACTGATGGAATCGTGACTCTCGAAGATATCGTCGAAGAATTTATCGGCCAAATTCGCGACGAATACGACGGGCATGAAAAAAATGAAGTGCAACCAGGTCGTGCTGGTGAATACCATTTTGATGGCCTTACATCTCTCGATGATGTTCTAGATGAAACTGGTGTCGAAGTTGTTGATGGCCCTTATGAAACTGTTGGTGGATTTTTAATGCACCAACTCGGCAGAATTCCAGAAGTAGGGGACAAGATTTCCCAGATAGGTGCAGAATTTGAAATTGAATCTATTGAAGGAAAACGCGCTGGCAAAATCCGTATGATTGTCACAGATCCAGGGCAATCAAAGGCAGGAGTAAAACTCAAGTGAGTACTGAAGAAAGTAAAGAAAGAGTGTTGTCTGGGATTCAACCAACTCACGATTCATTCCACTTAGGAAATCACCTTGGGGCATTGCGCCAATGGGTTGCGCTACAAGATACCCATGATGCTTTTTATTGTGTTGTCGATTTACATGCCTTAACTATCGAAACTGATCCCAAACTTTTACATCAACGTACGCTTGCTTCAGTTGCTCAATTACTGGCCCTTGGAATAGATCCAACGCAGAGCACATTATTTATTCAGTCACATGTTCCAGCACATAATCAACTTGGATGGGTGCTTGAATGCATCACCGGATTCGGTGAAGCAAATCGCATGACCCAATTTAAAGATAAATCTCAAAAATCAGGAGCAGATCGCACTGTCGTTGGATTATTTACTTATCCGATATTGCAAGCTGCCGATATTTTGCTTTATCAGGCTAATCAAGTTCCGGTTGGGGAAGACCAGCGTCAACATATTGAATTAACGCGCGATTTAGGTCAAAGATTTAACTCACGTTTTGGAGAAACTTTCACAATTCCTGATGCTCATATTATTAAGGGCACTGCAAAGATTATGGATCTCCAAGATCCAACTTCAAAGATGAGCAAATCGGCTGCCACGATGGCTGGAGTTATTGAGTTGATGGATGCTCCAGAGATTAATGCTAAAAAAGTTAAAAGTGCAATGACTGATACTGAGCGGGAAATTAAGTTTGATGAAAAAAATAAACCTGGCATCAGTAATCTGCTAACTATTTACTCTGCTTTAACTGGTCAGAGTGTTGAGCAGTTAGAAGAAAATTACTCTGGTAAAGGGTATGGAGATTTAAAGAAAGAGTTGGCTGATGTCGTTGTTGGAGTACTAGAACCAATTAGAAATAGTGCATTAGATTATTTAAAAGATCCTGCACAATTGCAAAGCATTTTGAAAGATGGCGGACAAAGAGCAGGCTCAGTCGCTGCACAAACGCTTAGAAATGTTTACTCGGCGATGGGGCTAGTGGCGAGAGGCTAGTTTTAGACTAGTTTTCCAACTGGTTCAACTTCTCCAATGGCTTTAAATCCCCAATCAAACAAAGCTTTTGCCAAAGCATCCCGTCCGTATTTTAAATGCATAAAAGTTATGATGATTGTGTGTCCATCACGTTTCACAACTCCAATATATGTATTTTGACCTCTAGTAGTCCATCCAGTTTTTACTCCTAAAGTTCCAGGATAAGTAAAAAGTAATTTATTTAAATTCTTAATCTTTCGATTTACATTTTTTGGACCAGATTTTGGAAACGTATATCTTTTAGTTTTCACAATTTTACGAAAATCAGATCTCTCCATAGCGGCTCGGGCAATTAGTGCTAGATCATAAGCACTTGAGAGTTGCCCAGGAGTATCAAGTCCATGTGGCGATTTTGGAGTTGTATCAAATGCCTGAATAGATTTAGCTTTAGCTTGCATTAGGGCAGCAGTCTTTTTAATACCGCCTGATGCATTTGCCAACGCAACTCCAGCGTCATTGCCAGAGTTCAACATCAAGCCGTACCAAATATCTTTAACCTTGTATTTTCGGCCAGGATAAATTCCAACTTTATTTCCGATCGTTGCTGGCTCTTTTTTAGTACCAACATAAATTTTGTTCATATCTAATCGTGGAAGAAGTGTTAATGCAGTTAATGTTTTTAAAGTACTAGCTGGTGGCAATTTCTTATGTGGATTCTTGGCAGCCAAAATTTCACCAGTATCTAAATCCGCGATTATGAAAGAGGAAGCGAGAGTATCTGGGGGAGCGGCAATTCCATCCCCTTTTGTGTCATCGAAAATTACGCCACTTTCCCCAAGTCTTCCCCCACCAATAACTTCAGCTCCGTTTGCTGCAAAGGATGTGGCTGTTAGCGCCAAAATAAGTATGGACGCCGTGAGGAAGAGGTTACGTTGTTTAAATCGTGAGATTTGCATAGGTGCTAAAGAATAGAGAGATAAATCCTATGCGATTACCCGCCACACCGAATTGAGTAGGATTAACCTGTGCGAGATATCACAGAGTCTGGGTTCCCAATAAAAGCAGATTATTTAAATGGTGAGAAAGCTGGCGTTTACCCATTTACGCGAGGTATTTATGAACAAATGTATTTACAAAAACCTTGGACAATGCGGCAGTATGCAGGTTTTGGAAGTGCAAAAGAATCCAATGAAAGATATTTGCAATTAGTTGCTGCAGGCACTGGTGGTTTATCAGTCGCTTTTGATTTACCAACTCAGATGGGTTATGACTCTGATGCTCCACAATCACTTGGAGAAGTAGGACGCGTTGGCGTAGCCATAGATTCACTGGTAGATATGCGCGAACTTTTTGACAAAATTCCACTTGAAAAAGTTTCAACTTCAATGACGATCAATGCACCGGCAGCAATCTTACTTTTGATGTATCAGATTATTGCGGAAGAGCGTGGAATTTCTAGTGAAGAACTACAAGGAACTATTCAAAACGATTTATTAAAAGAGTATATATCTCGGGGAACTTATATTTATCCTCCAAAACAATCATTACGTTTAACTACAGATATTTTTGAATACTGTACAAAAGAGTTGCCTAAGTGGAATAGCATTTCAGTTTCCGGCTATCACATGGCTGAAGCCGGCGCTAACCCAGTGCAAGAAATTGCCTTTACTTTTGCAAATGCAATTGCTTATTTGGAATGTGCAAAAGAACGCGGATTGCCTATTGAAGATGTTGCAACTCGAATGAGCTTCTTTTTTGTATCTAGAACTACCGTACTTGAAGAAGTTGCAAAATTTAGAGCAGCACGGCAGTTGTGGGCTCAAATTATGAAAGAACGATTTGGAGTAACTTCTGAACGCGCCATGCACCTTCGCTTTCATACCCAAACAGCAGGTGTTCAATTAACTGCGCAACAACCTGAATTAAATTTAGTTCGTGTGGCTCTTCAGGCTTTAGCCGCCGTACTTGGAGGTACCCAATCTCTTCATACAAACTCATTTGATGAGGCACTTGGATTGCCAACAGAGAAAGCTGCTCGGCTTGCACTTCGCACTCAACAAGTAATTGCGAATGAAAGTGATGTTGCTGCAACAGTTGATGCACTTGCTGGGTCTGCATTAATTGAATCGATGACTACAGAGATTGCCACTTCTGCCAAAGAGTTAATCGCAAGAATTGATCAGATGGGTGGGGCTGTCGCCGGAATTGAAGCCGGATTCCAAAAAAGTGAAATTGAAAAAAGTGCATATCGAATCTCGCAAGAGATTGAATCGGGAAATCGAGTTGTTGTCGGTGTAAATGCATTTGTTGAAGAGTCAAGCACATACTTGCCACTTGAAATAAATCCTGAGATCGCCAAAGAACAGAGTACAAAGTTGTTGAAATTGCGCGAGAGTAGAAATCAAGATGAAGTTACCAAGGCTTTAGCTGATTTAAGCGCTGCAGCAAAAGGTGAATTAAATTTGCTTTATCCAATGAAGGTTGCACTACTTGCAAATGCAACTCTTGGAGAGATTTCTGATGCGCTTCGAGGCGAGTGGGGAAGTTACCGAGCTACCGAAGTTTGGTAGTTAAATAATCTTGCAAAGCAAAGTTCCGCTGGCAAGAGTGTCTCCAACAGAGATATTTAAATTACTTATTTTTCCACTCTTGTGCGCTTTAAGAGGTTGTTCCATTTTCATCGCCTCTAAAACCACAATTAAATCACCCTCTTCTACGGTTTGTCCTTCAGTAACTTCGATTTTTATAACTGTTCCTTGCATTGGACTGGTTAATGAATCCCCGGTTTGCAAAGCAGTTCTTGCACTGAGCGCACGTTTGCGTTTAGGAATTGGACTCAAAACCCCAACCTCAAAACGGTGACCATTAACTTCAACAACTAATTCTTCTACAACTGGAGTTGCATTTGCCTCGCTACTGGCTCCATATGGTGGAATCTGATTATTAAATTCACTCTCAATCCATCCCGTATAAACCGCAAAAGGCTCATTAATAAAAGCTTTGTCATTTATTACGGCACGATGAAAAGGCAAAGCAGTTGCAATTCCTTCAATTTTGAATTCAGCAAGTGCACGACGGGCTCGTTCTAATGCCTGTTTTCTTGTTGCGCCGGTAACAATTAATTTTGCAAGCAAGGAATCAAAATTTCCACCAATTACATCACCTTTGGTGAAACCAGCATCTACGCGAACTCCAGGACCTGAAGGTTCTTCCCATTCAGTTATCACGCCAGGGGTTGGCAAGAAATTTCGCCCAGGATCTTCACCATTGATTCGAAACTCGATGGAGTGGCCGCGTAATTGCGGATCAATCGAGGTTATCTTTTCGCCATCGGCAATTCTGAACTGTTCTCTGACTAAATCAAGACCAGAAACCTCTTCGCTGACTGGATGCTCAACTTGTAAACGAGTATTAACTTCAAGAAAGGAGATAGTTCCATCAACTCCGACTAGAAACTCACAAGTTCCGGCTCCGACATAACCAGCAGCACGAATGATTTCTTTACTTGAACGATACAACTCATCAACTTGGGCTTGAGAAAGAAATGGAGCAGGAGCTTCTTCAACCAATTTTTGGTGGCGGCGTTGCAAAGAGCAGTCGCGCGTTGATACAACTATTACATTTCCATGAGTATCTGCCAGAACTTGAGTTTCAACGTGACGCGGACGGTCTAAATATCTTTCAACAAAGCATTCACCGCGACCAAATGCAGAAACTGCTTCACGGACCGCTGAATCGAAAAGTTCTGGAATCTCCTCCATTGTGAATGCAACTTTTAAGCCACGTCCACCACCACCATGAGCAGCTTTGATGGCAACAGGAAGTCCATACTCTTTAGCAAAAGCCAAAACTTCTTTGCTGCTGGCAACTGGATCTGCAGTTCCTGCAACAAGTGGGGCGCCAACTTGTGCAGCGATTTTTCGGGCTGAAACTTTATCTCCTAAAGCTGCAATCGCAGCAGGAGGAGGACCAACCCAAAGCAAACCCGCATCGATTACCGCTTGGGCAAATTTTGCATTTTCAGAAAGGAATCCATAGCCAGGATGAATTGCTTCAGCACCACTTTTTTTGGCGACTGAGATTATTTTTTCGATATTTAAATAAGTCTCTGTTGCCGTTACTCCACCAAGTGCATAAGCCTCATCGCAGGCTTTTACATGCAGAGCGTTACGGTCACCATCAGCGTAAATTGCGATGGATTTAATTCCGTGGTCACGGGCTGCTCTTGCAATGCGAATCGCAATTTCGCCGCGATTAGCTATTAATACACTCTTCATATTGCAGATCCTATCTGGCGCAACTTGTGCCAAGAGTGTCCAAGAGAGGTCACCATCTCAAAAAGGTGGGGCATGCTTAAGCCAATTACACCTGTTGCATCCCCTTCAATTCGAGAAATAAATGCAGATCCAATTCCATCCAGAGTTGCACCGCCAGCGACTTGAAGAGGTTCCCCAGTTTTGATGTAAGCGGCGATCTCGTCGTCGCTGATATTTGCGAAAGTAATTTTAGTTGTTGAGACTCTCTCTACTGTGGCCCCATTTGAAGCATCAATTACAACTTGTCCTGTATATAAAACGCCACTTTTATTTCGGTATGAGCGCCATAGTGAAAAAGCCTCATCGGGAGTTGCTGGTTTCCCGATATTTTTCCCTTCAAATTCAAGTGTTGAATCAGCACCAATTATTAATTGGTCACCATTGAAAGATGCGGCAACTGCTTGAGCTTTGGCTTTTGCCAACGCCACAACCATTTGTATTGGAGGCAAATTTAAAAATTCTGGCAACTCCTCATCAACTCCACTTATTTTTACCTCAGCAAAGATTCCTGCGCTTTTCAATAATTGTAAGCGAGCAGGCGAAGCGGATGCGAGTATTACTTTAGTCACGAATTATTTCCGCTTTTCCATAATTACTATCATTGATAAGTTGAGATTTCCGTTTAGATAATGCCTTTTCGATAGCTGCAATTTCTTCAACAGTTGCCTCACCCTTAATAATTTTTATAGCGCCCATTACAGTGGGATATTTCCATGCTTACGATAAGGCAGAACATCTTTTTTGTTTTGTAGAGCACGGAACGCGCGTGTGATCAGAATTCGACTTTGCTGCGGTTCAATGACAGCATCAATGAAGCCACGCTCTGCCGCAAGATAAGGATTAGCAAGTGTGTCGTCATACTCGGTTATGAGTTTTTTACGCAACTCTTCAGAGTTATTAGCATCTGTGAGCTCTTTTCGATACAAAATATTTATTGCGCCTTGGGCACCCATCACAGCAATCTGCGCAGTTGGCCAAGCGAAGTTGATATCAGCACCTAAATGTTTAGATCCCATCACGTCATATGCGCCACCGTAAGCTTTTCGGGTAATCAAAGTGACCATTGGAACTGATGCTTCTCCATAGGCGTAGAGCAATTTAGCGCCACGTCTAATAATTCCATTCCACTCTTGATCAGTACCAGGCAAAAATCCAGGGACATCAACCAAAGTTAATATTTGAATGCCAAACGCATCACAAGTCCTAACAAACCTTGCCGCTTTTTCACTCGCGTTAATATCTAAAGTTCCTGCAAGTTGCATGGGCTGATTAGCAACAACGCCAACAGAGCGTCCTTCAATTCTTCCAAATCCAATAATTATGTTGGGCGCAAAAAGTTCTTGCACTTCTAAAAATTCAGAATCATCAAGCAAAGCTTTTATCACTTGATGCATGTCATAAGGCTGGTTAGGTGCATCAGGTATCAAAGTATTTAGCGCAACATCACTTGAGTGCAATGAATCTGAACCACTAACTGGAAAAACTGGTGGCTTATCAGTGTTATTGCTTGGTAAGTAAGACAACAAGGTTTTTACATAATCAATTGCATCTAATTCATTAGCGGCCAAGTAGTGAGAGTTTCCAGTTCTTGAATTATGAGTGAGGGCGCCACCAAGTTCTTCCATCTCAACTTCTTCACCTGTGACCGTTTTAATTACTTCAGGTCCAGTAATGAACATATGTGAAGTTTGGTCAACCATAATTGTGAAATCTGTCATTGCTGGTGAGTAAACCGCGCCACCTGCACACGGTCCAAGAATTAATGAAATTTGCGGTATCACGCCAGAAGAACGGGCGTTACGTCGGAAAATTTCACCATAGCGACCAAGTGAAACCACACCTTCTTGGATTCGAGCCCCACCCGAATCATTGATTCCAATAAGTGGAACGCCAGTTCGCAATGCGAAATCCATAACTTTGACAATTTTTTCCCCAAAAACTTCACCAAGACTTCCACCCATAACAGTGAAATCTTGCGAGAAGAGTGCGATTGGTCTTCCATCTACTGTGGCGATACCGGTTACTACACCATCGCCATATGGACGATTTTGTGGCATATCGAAGTTGACACTGCGATGACGGGCTAATTCATCAAACTCGGTAAATGAATCAACATCAACTAAGGCAGCGATCCGCTCACGTGCGGTCATTTTGCCTTTGGCATGTTGTTTCTCAATTGCGCGTTCAGAACCAGCATGTGTGGCTGCATTGATTCGTGCCTGTAAATCATCGAGTTTTCCTGCAGTTGTGTGAATGTCACCGCTCATACCCGTACCGTACCTCTCATGATTAGCAACTGGCAGCGAGCGCCATTAAACCAGGAACAAATCATCTCACTACTTGGTGATAGTTACTGGCGAGTAAGCCTCTTTGAGAGTATTCCCTCAACACAGATCAAATTGGTCGAATTGTTAAAGGTTGAAAAAATACCTGCGGGTACTGTTTTGATTGCCGATCACCAAAGCGCTGGACGCGGACGGTTAACACGTACATTTGAAACTCCACCTCAGGTAGCTGTCCTACTCTCTACAGTCCTATATCCAATCCGAAATTCAGCAGATCAAGGGTGGATCCCATTAATTGTTGGCGTTGCGGCTGCAAATGCAATTTCAAAATACTGCAGATTAGCGCCGGTATTGAAATGGCCAAATGATATTTTAATTGGAGATTTGAAAGTTGGCGGAATAATCGCAGAGCAATTTGACGATTGTGTTGTTGTTGGAATTGGAATAAATGTTTTACAAAATAGTGATGAACTTCCAGTTCCGACTGCAACCTCATTACTTTTGGAATGTGAAGAAGATTTAATCAAAGCCCGCGAACAATTAATTACCTATTTACTGCAAGAGATTAGAAGTGAATTTGATGCTTGGAACCTAGCTCACGATAATGTTGAAATTCTTAAAAAATATTCAAAGTTGTCAGCGACTCTCGGAAAACAGATTAAATTGGATTTTCAAAATGGAGAGACAAAAGAAAGTACTGCCACCGGCATCGCAGAAAATGGTGGCTTGCTTATTTCCGGCGGCGAAACGATTGTCTCTGCTGACATAACTCATCTTCGAGCCATCCAGTAATCTTCAAGTAGGATTACAACTATGAGCGCACCAACTGTCGGAATGATTGGGGCGGGCCAACTTGCGCAGATGTCCTTGGCTCCCGCGATTGCTCTTGGAATCAATCTAAAGATTTTGGCAGCAGATGAATCTGATAGTGCTGCAAAGATTGCAAAAGTAGAGATTGGCGATTATCGAGATTTAGATGTGTTGCGAAACTTTGCCAAGAAATGTGATTTTTTAACTTTCGAACATGAATTAGTTCCAAATGGACATCTACGAGCTCTTGAATCTGAAGGTTTTGTGATTAGACCAAGTTCTACCTCACTCCTTGTGGCTCAAGACAAAGCACATATGCGCAAAGTTTTTACTGAGAACCAGATTCCTTGTCCGAAATGGCAAGTCATAAATAGCGCCGATGCTATTCCGGCATTTCCAGCAATTCTAAAATCAATTACTGGGGGATATGACGGTCGTGGAGTTCAATTAGTAAAAGATCAACTTTCTGCCAGAAAAGTTATCGCAGAATGGGGAAAAGCACTTTATGAAGAAGTAGTGCCATTTGATCGAGAACTTGCGATTTTGATTGCGCGTTCGCCTCATAATCAAGTGGCCACTTGGGCAGTGAGTGAGACGATTCAGCGCGATGGCATTTGCATCGAAACAATAACTCCAGCACCTAACCTTTCTGAAGAAGTTGCAAATCTTGCGCAACAGATTGCAAGTGATATTGCCAATGTAATTAAGTTAGTTGGAGTAATGGCTGTCGAACTTTTCCAAGTTGGAGATAAATTAATTGTCAATGAAATTGCGCTCAGGCCACATAACTCAGGTCATTGGAGTATTGAAGGTTCAGTAACGAGCCAATTTGAACAACATCTGCGCGCAGTTTTAGATTTACCTCTGGGCGAGACAAAAATGACCGCCAAATGGGCCGTGATGGCAAATATTTTGGGAACCGAGAATTCAGATCTATATCGACCTTATTTGCATCTCTTTGCACGTGATCCCGAACTCAAAATTCACATTTATGGCAAAGAGGTACGACCTGGTCGTAAAGTTGGCCATGCAACTGTTGTTGGAGATGATTTGGCGGAATTACGTAGTCGGGTAGCGCATGCAATCGATTACATAAGTGGAGTTGTAGATGAATAAGGATGAATAAATATGAGTAAGGAGAGCTTTTAATGAGCGGTCTAAATCCAGAAGTTGCAATTGTGATGGGCTCAGATTCTGATTGGCCAATAATGGAAGCAGCCGCACTCACTCTTGCCGATTTCAAGATTGCTTACGAAGTTGAATTACTTTCTGCACACCGGATGCCAGAAGAGATGATGGCATATGGGAAAAGTGTGGCAAGCCGTGGAATCAAAATAATTATTGCTGGGGCAGGTGGTGCCGCTCATCTTCCTGGAATGCTCGCATCAGTTAGCGCGCTACCGGTAATTGGCGTACCTATCCTGCTTAAAGCTTTAGAAGGTATTGACTCCTTATTATCAATTGCACAGATGCCTGCCGGAATACCTGTAGCAACAGTTGGAATTGGTAATGCAAAAAATGCTGGATTATTGGCGGTAAGAATGTTGAGCGTGGGCAATCCAGATTTGGTAAAAGCAATTGAAAATCAGATGGCTGAATTAAATGAATCTGTAAAAATAAAAGCAAAAGCTTTAAAGATTGCGTCCCAAAGCCCGGAAGCGCCAGCCAGCCAATAAGTATTTATCGCTATCTAAAGCGTTTCTACCATCAATAATCTTCGCACTTTTTACCCACGTTTTAATTTCAACTGGGTCTAATTCGCGATAAACCTTCCACTCGGTAAGGTGCAAAGTTATATCTGCGTCAGTTAGAGCACTCTTAATATCGGTCGTAAAATTCAAGTTAGGAAAACGTAAGCGGGCATTTTCAATCGCTTTTGGATCATGAACTACAACACTGGCACCTTTTGCAAGTAGGGATGCGGCGATATCAAGTGCTGGAGAGTCGCGTACATCATCACTATCTGGTTTAAATGCTGCACCTAAAATTGCAATTCGGGCCCCTTTTAATCCTTGACTCAACTCAGAACTAACTACATCAACCATCCTTGTACGTGCGCGAAGATTGATTGCATCTATCTCACGTAAAAATTCAACTGCTTGGTTTGCTCCAATTTCTTCGGCACGCGCCATAAATGCTCGAATATCTTTAGGAAGGCAGCCACCACCAAATCCAATTCCAGCTTGAAGAAAACGGCTTCCAATTCGTGGGTCATATCCAATTGCTTTAGCAAGAACAGTTACATCGCCACCAGCTGCTTCGCAAATTTCCGCCATCGCATTAATAAAGGAAATCTTTGTGGCTAAAAATGAGTTGGCAGCGACTTTGACAAGTTCGGCGGTACGTAGATCAGAAGAGATCCACGGAACGCCGGCGGCGATAAGAGGTGCGTATAACTCGGCAAGTAATTTTTCAGATTCAGGTTTACGAACGCCAACAACCAAACGATTTGGCTCGAGAGTATCTTCAATCGCAAAACCCTCACGAAGAAATTCCGGATTCCATGCCAAATCAGAGTGTGGGGCTTGTGCATCTAATTTAGCCGCCAGCAAATCTGCGGTTCCAACTGGAACTGTGGATTTTCCAGCAACTAGGGAGCCAACTTTTAAATGTGGCAGCAGTTGATCAAATGCGCCATTTACATAGGTGAGATCGGCAGCGTTACTTCCAGCCTTTTGTGGCGTACCAACACACAGGAAGTGGATATCTGCATCTTTTGCCGTCTCAAAAGATGTTGTGAAAGTTAAACGACCAGTTGCTAACTGTTCAACTAATAATTCTGCTAGCCCTGGCTCATAGAAAGGTAGTTGACCTTTTTGAAGTGCTGAAATTTTTGCACTATCAGAGTCAATTCCAACAACGGTATATCCAAGTTTTGACATACATGCTGCGTGGGTTGCACCTAAGTAGCCGGTACCGATTACCGAGATTTTCAAAGTTTCAGACACCCTTCAAGATTAGCGCATGATTCGCCCAGAATTAACGGAGCGAGCCGCAAGTATCTACTTCTGCTGTACTAGTTTTAAAAGGATCGATGATCTCAGTACTTGGTTTCGCGCTTGGAGATGCACTCTCTGATGGAGTTAGGGCTACTTCCTTAACCAAATCTTCATCTTTTATTAATGTTTCCCAAAGTGCGGGAGCTAATTTTTTATCCCAGAGAACAGAACCGCGGACTCCGCGACTGTTGTAAAAAGTATTAGATAGCGGCACTGTCAACGTTCGTACTTTTTTGGTGGAGATCCCACGCAACTGTTCAGCAAGCACGATCAAATCATCTTGCGTTAAATCAGGATCAGTTACAACAGAGGCAAGCCCGGCATTTACAAATTTAACGACTTTTACTGGATTTAGTAACGTGCTTTTACTTGCAGCTGTCCTGATCATTGCACTTACAAACTGCTGCTGTCTTTGCATGCGACCTAAATCACCCATTCCATCAAAGTATCTAGTTCTTACATATTTCAGCGAATCGATTCCATTTAATTTATGGAGACCAGCTTTAAGTGTTAAATAACTCTTTGGATCATTAATATTTTTTTTATTGCAAATTGTTACACCACCAAGTGCGTCAACCATATTTTTAAATCCCAGAAAACTTACTTCAACATAATGATCAATACGTAAGTTGGTCATACCCTCTAAAGTCTGGACTAGTAATTTTGCATCGCCTTTTCCAAAAGTCTCATTAATCTTGGAATAACTTGGAGGATGGACTTTTCCGGTGCTATCGGTCCACTCCGGAACAGCTGCAAATGTATCTCTAGGTATTGAAATAATTGTTGCGCGGTCTCGGGATTTACTAATGTGCACCAAAATCATGGTGTCGGCCCGTTTGCCAGCCGCAACTGCAGTTGAACCGACTCTTAACTCTTTAATCTCGGCTTTGGTTAATCCGACTCGGGTATCTGAACCAACTATCAAGTAATTTATCGCCGACCCCGCAAGGCGATCTGGTCGTTCCACTCGCCCTTCAAATACATCTACGCGTTTAATGCTTGCGGATGCTAATGAGAAGGAAGCCCACGAAACCGCCGAAATCAGCACAATAATTGACGAAACCAAGGCCATCCGGCGTTGCCCAGAAGTGCGACCTGCGAGCAAAGTTTCGGTGGCTTTCACAGCGCACAGCCTAAACGGAGGGTACCTTCTTACCTATATGACCACGCCCGATGATCAAGAGAACTCCGTCTCAGTAATCCTCCCCGTCTTAAATGAGGAGAAATACTTAGCGGCAACTTTGGCTGCCATTACGGGGCAAGATTTCAAAGGTGATTTTGAAATTATTTTGGCGCTGGGACCATCAAAAGATCAAACAAATGCGATAGCTGCCCAATTAGCTCAGCAAGATTCGCGAATTAAATTGATTCAAAACCCGAGTGGCAAAACAGCAGCAGCTTTAAATGCCGCAATTGCAGCAGCAATTCACCCAATTATTGTTCGGGTAGATGGCCATGCCCTTTTGCCAAAAGATTACATTCGGATTGCAGTAAAGACATTACTTGAAACTGGTGCAGTAAATGTTGGCGGCATAATGGCAGCGCAAGGTGAAACATTATTTGAAAAAAGTGTGGCATTAGCAATGCGATCACCTGTTGGTGTTGGAGGTTCACGCTTTCATACTGGCGGCCAAGCAGGACCAACAGACACTGTATATCTTGGCGTTTTTCTAAAATCTGCAATTGATGCGATCGGTGGTTTTGATCCAGCTTTTATCCGCGCTCAAGATTGGGAATTAAATTTTAGATTGCGGAAAAATGGTGGAGTAGTTTATTTTCAACCAGATTTGCATGTTACATATCGTCCTAGGTCTTCCGTTCGTGCGTTAGCAAAACAGTATTTTGAATATGGCAGATGGCGCCGTGAAGTAATGCGAACACATCCTGGCACGATCAACTTGAGATATTTGGCACCGCCAGTAACTTTGGCAATAAGTACCGTTGGATTTTTTGCGGGCATGCTTTTCTCATCTATTTTTTTAATCGCACCAATTGGATATTTAGTGGGAGTGGTAGTTAGCGGAGTTATCGTAGGAAAGAGTTTTGCGACAAAGCTCATGCTGCCGATAGTGCTGTTAACGATGCATATGTCTTGGGGCTTGGGCTTCCTGACCTCATCAAAACGAGGTCTACGTCGAGGCTAGCCGGTACGATAATCAAATGGGAAAAGTGCAGATTTATGAGCCATTTAAAGGAGGACTACCTCCGGTCATACCCTACTTTTCTGATGTTTGGCGCCGCCGTGAATTTATCAGTGCTTATTCGCGATCAGAGTTGCGCGCTCAAAATTTTGGATCTGTCTTTGGACAACTTTGGCTGATTTTAAATCCACTTTTTCTGGCGTTTGTTTACTTTTTGTTGATAATAGTTCTTGGAGGGAATACTGATTCAGAAAGATTTGCTCATTTAACTGCGGGATTATTTTTATTTTATTTTATTACAAATTCTATGATGGCTGGATCTAAATCAATTACTAGTGGAGGAAAATTAGTACTTAACTCCGCATTCCCGCGATTGATACTTCCAATTTCAGCAACCGTTATCTCGTTTTTTAAGTTTTTACCAACTTTTTTCGTTTTAGGATTCATTCACCTGATCCTTGGGTTACCAATTGGTCCCGAACTTTTTTATCTTGTGCCAGTCTTGTTTGCATCAATAATTTTTGCACTAGCAATAGCAATTTTAACTTCAATTCTAAATGTGTATTTCCGTGATACAAGAAATTTCTTACCGTACTTTACTCGCGCATGGCTCTATTTATCACCAGTCCTCTATTCGGTAGAACAATTGAAACCAGCACTAAAACCAATTTCATATTTAAATCCGCTATATACATTTATTGGTTCCTGGACAGAGATACTAATTAATGGAGCCGCCCCTTCTCTTGCAAATTTCATTACGATGTTTTCTTGGGCATTTGCTCTTTTGTTGATTGCGGTATTTATGTTTATGAGAAGGGAGCGCGAATTTGCTCTTCGAATCTGAAGCCCACAAAGCCGGACAGGTGGCAATCTCTGTTCGTAATTTGAACTTAACTTATAAAACTACTGTGCAAAAGAAGCCAACTTTTCGACAAGCGCTAACTCGTACTGGTCGCAAAATTCGCACTGTTAATGCGCTAACAAATTTAAATCTTGAAATCCCATATGGATCAGTTTTGGGAGTAATCGGAGCAAATGGCGCCGGTAAATCATCTTTGATGCGAGTAGTAGCTGGGATCGTTCCACCAACTGCTGGACGAGTAGAAGTTTATGGTCAAGTAAGCACGCTGCTTTCATTAGGCGTGGGATTTAATGCGCGGTTAACTGGACGCGAAAATGTAATTCTTGGTGGGTTAGCTGCTGGATTAACGCGTGCCGAAATAGAAGAGAAATTTTCGGCAATCGCTGATTTTGCAGATATCGGCGAAGCAATCGATTCACCCATGAAAACCTACTCTGCAGGCATGTACTCACGTTTAGCATTTGCCGTAGCAGTAGTTGTTGAACCAGATGTATTGATTGTAGATGAAGCCTTAAGTACAGGGGACGCAAAATTTAAAAAGAAATCATTAGAAAAGATCAAAACATTACGTGGTGAAAATAGAGCAATCATTTTAGTCAGTCATGCGCTTGCAACAATTAAAGAGATCTGCAACGACGTGATCTGGTTAGATAAAGGCAAAGTTATGATGCGCGGCAATCCTGATGAGGTTGTAGCGGCCTACAAGGAATCACTACAAGTTGCAAAATCATCGTCGGCTGATGAAGATCTTTAGTAGCCGCTTTTCAATTGCGTTAGTTTTTCTCCTAATCTTTCAAACTCTTTCACCAGTAGCATCTTTCGCAACGGATCTTCCTGAAAAATTTGATTTCCGCGGCTCAGGTTATGGCCATGGAGTTGGAATGAGCCAAATAGGAGCATTTGGAATGGCTCGAGAAGGGAAAACCGCTACTGAAATTTTGACTCATTACTACTCTGGAGTAGAGGTTGCACCTGTTGATGACTCGGCGTTTTTGCGCATAAATATCGCTGACAAAATTCAATCAGTGACCTTCACTAATGAATCACTTTCCGCTATTCCTCTTACCCCTATTGTTCCTATTGTTCCTACTGTTCCTATTGTTCCGAGCGTGCTTCAAATTTTCCCTGGTGACCTTGCTCCAGGGGTTGTTGAAACTTCTATGGCAGCAACCACTTTGCCATTAGGGGGTTCACTAACTTTTTCAATATTAGGTCAAGCTTTAATCTCTGCGATAACTGATCCGATAACTGGGACTACTACAGCATTACCGCAAGGTGGAGTTTGGACGATTCGCTGGAGTGGGACGACCGCTTTCCCAGGTGAGGACTCCTTATTGCGGATGAAGATCGGTACAACTACAAAACGTTATCGATATGGACAAGTGCAAATTAAATTAATTCCAGGCGGTTTAACCTCCGCTGCAATCATTGTCACAAACACTTTACGTTTACATGATGAGTATCTGCGTGGGATAGGAGAGGTCCCATCTTCTTGGCCAAGCGCCGCACTCGAAGCGCAAGTAATCGCAGCCCGTACTTTCGGTTTAGCCAAAAAAGATAAGTTACGTAAAGTTTGTGATTGCAATTTATATTCTTCAGTTCAAGATCAAAATTTTGTTGGTTGGTCTAAAGAGATTGAAGCGGTTTATGGCAAAAAATGGGTTGAGGCGGTTGCCATAACTCAACCTGATACGACGACTGGTTTAGCAATTTTGTATAAAGGAAAACCAATTTTTGCCTACTACGCATCCTCAACAGGAGGCGTAACTGAAAACGTGCAAGATGTCTGGGGAACGGCAGTCCCATACCTTTTGTCGATGCCAGATCCGTGGAGTTTAGATCCAACGCTTAATCCTTCGTATAGCAGTTGGGCGCGTTCAATTTCACAGGCGAACATGGCAAAAGCTTTTAATTTGCCAGATGTTGCTAGATACGAAGTTACAGCACGCACAGGGGGCGGTGCTGTAAAAAGTATTTCTGCATTTAGTACAGATGGAAAAAGTGCTCAGTTAACGGGCGAGAAATTTAGGTCCTTATTGAAATTGCCTTCAGCTTGGATTCAATTAAACGCCAAATTGATTAACACAGATGCCATAGATGAAATTGCAATTTCCATCGCTAAGAATTTTTGGACTACTTCGCAAAGTGCAATTTTAGTTAATGTTGAAGCAGAGCCTGAGATTGCCATCTCAGCGTTAGCATTTGCTAATTCGCAAAAAGCACCAGTATTTGTAACTACTGGGCGAAAATTAAGTGAGGCAACAATTGCAGAACTAAAACGTCGGAAGATTAAAAAAGTGACATTAGTAGGAACTCTTAATGCACTTCCATCAAAAACAACCATGAAGAAAGCCGGAGTTGTACCAACCTTCATTTCGGGAACTAACTTCGAAAGCGTGGCGCTTACCCTTGGCCAAAAAATGAGTGGCAATCCATTAATAGTTTTTAATGAAGAGAGTAATTGGCTGGCAACTCAATCAAATACTTTACTTTCCGCAAATACGCCGATTATTTGGCACCCTTTAGGGAGTAAAAACAAGTTGGTTTTACAATTTTTGGCTAAGCGAAAAAATTCTGGCATTTATCCGGATCAAGTAGTTGAAAATCCGGCACCGAGCAAGTTGATAATCACCCGTTCGCTAGCGGCGGCAATTTTAAGCGGATCATGGCGCTCACCAATAGTTGTGTTGAGCGATGAAATCTCTGATGAACAAAGCATTGAGGTAGTTCGCGAAATTTTAAATTTATATTCAACAATCGCAGCAGTAACAATTATTGGTTCTGATATTCCCGCAGATCTTTATGTTGGGATTAGTTAATTCACGTGCAGGACAGAGTTTAAGCCGCCCCAAGTTCCGGTGCGCGGAATTACTTCTAGGCCACCACTTTGGGAATTACGACGGAATAACAATCCATTCGCACCAGATAATTCACGAGCTTTTACGATCTGCCCATCTGGAAGTAATACTTTTGAGGCCGCTGTTATGTAAGTACCAGATTCAATTACACAGTTATCACCGAGCGAAATTCCTAATCCAGAATTCGCACCAAGCAAGCATCCTTTTCCAATTGAAATGACTTCTTTACCGCCACCGCTAAGTGTTCCCATGATTGATGCTCCACCACCCACATCAGAGCCGTCGTCAACAACAACTCCAGCAGATATGCGGCCTTCAACCATCGAAGTTCCCAGAGTTCCAGCGTTAAAGTTAATGAAACCTTCATGCATAACAGTTGTGCCACTTGCAAGGTGGGCACCAAGTCGAACGCGGTCAGCGTCAGCTATGCGAACACCAGTCGGCATGACGTAATCAACCATCCGCGGAAACTTATCTACGCCATAAACGATCACTGGACCACGTGCAAGCATTCGCATCCGGGTCGTTTCAAAATCATGATTTTCACAAGGACCTTGCGAAGTCCAAACGACATTAGCAAGTAATGGGAATATGCCATCAAGTGCTAGGCCATGTGGCACAACTAGTCGGTGTGAGAGTAAGTGCAAGCGCAGATATGCATCTTCTGTTGATTTAGGAGGTGTTGCTAAGTCAATTTCAATCTCAATAATTTTTCTAGTAACTCCGCGAACCTGATCAGGAATCGCCAGTAACTCTAAAGCCGATTTAATTTGTTGGTTTTTATTTAGCGGGCCAAGATTTGGCGCTGGGTACCAAACATCGAGCGTTACGCCTGAGCTAGCAATCGTGGCAATACCAATTCCGGAACCCGTCTTATTCATGGGGCAAACGCTACCGCTTTCCCTCTATCCTGAGCGGATGCGAATCTGTGTCTACTGTTCCGCCTCAGAGGCAATCGATGATAAGTACGTCGAGTTGGCTGGTGCGTTGGGAGAAGCAATTGCAAAAAGAGGGTGGAGTTTAGTTTGGGGCGGTGGTCAGATTTCGATGATGGGTGCAGTTTCACGCGCATGTAGAGAAGCAGGGGGCCGGACAGTAGGGGTAATTCCTAAAAAGTTAGCTGATATTGAATTTGCAGACCATCACGCTGACGAACTGCACGTTGTAGATGACATGCGAGTGCGAAAAGCATTGATGGATGATTTTTCTGATGCATTTATTACTTTGCCCGGTGGTGCTGGGACAATGGAAGAGTTTTTCGAAATTTGGGTTGGCAAAACACTAGGTTTTAGTAAAAAGCCTTTAATCATTTTAGATCCAACAGATTTTTATGGTCCGCTATCTAGATTCTTAACTCACCTAGAAAGTGAAAAATTCTTAAAGCCACACCAAATAGAAGCGCTAATTTGGACAAAGACGATTGATGAAGCACTAGATGCCTGCATTAAGAAAATCTAATTGATGTTAGCGGATTTCAAAGTTTTACGAAATTACCCGGGTTTTACCAAATTGATATCTGCGCGATTAATTTCAAATTTTGGTAATGGGTTTATGCCGATCGCACTTTCTTTTGGAATTCTTGCTTTACCTGGTGGCAGCGCATCGGATGTCAGCCTGGTTCTTGGAGTGCAATTAGCACCAACAATTGCATTTATGATTTTTGGTGGTGTTGCCGGTGATCGCTTTAAGCGAAATCAAATTGTTGGCGGCTCAGACATCATCGGTTGTTTATTTGTGTTTCTAAGTGCAGCTTCTTTTATTTTTGGATTTACCTCAATTGCGCTTTTATGCTTTACCGGATTTTTTTTCGGTGTTTTAAATGCCTTTTGGTGGCCCGCATTTTCCGGGATGCTCCCAGAGATTCTTCCAAAAGAGCAGTTACAAAAAGGAAATGCAACTGTTGGTTTACTAACTAACTTTGGATATGTAGCCGGGTCACTAGTAGCCGGAATTTTGGTCGCATCATTTGGTGCAGGTTGGGCAATTTTAATAGATGGGATTTCCTTTTTAATTGCCGGAATTTTAGTTTGGGGAATTGATTTACCTCCAATTACTTCAGGTGATAGTGAAAAACCTCCAGCAATGTGGCGCGAATTACGGGAAGGTTGGAGTGAATTTATCTCCCGGAAATGGGTTGTAGTCGTTGTAATTGCTTTTAGTTTTGTAAATCTTGCTTATGAGGCGACGCTGGGCGTACTAGGGCCAATTGCTACCAAAGAACACAATGGTGGACCAAAAGAATGGTCATGGGTAATAGCCGCGATTACTTTGGGAATGATTGTTGGGGGAGTTCTAGCACTAAGAATCCACTTTAGTCGTCCATTGTTGGTTGGCATTTTGCCAGAGATATTTGTTGGAGTTTGGATTTACATGATTGGAGTTCCAAACCAACTTGTTGCGACGCTGTTGGTGGCATTCGCAACTGGGATTTCAATTGAAATTTTTTATGTCGCTTGGAGTACATCTATGCAACAACATATTCCGAGCGAATCATATTCGCGAGTTGTCTCTTATGACGCACTTGGAGCATATGCACTGGCGCCAATTGGGTTAGTTATAATCGGTCCAATTATTGAAGCAATCGGTGTTGTACAAACTTCTCGACTGCTTGCACTTATGACAGTCGTAGCTGTAATAACCCCAATCACATTTAGAGAAGTTAGGAATTTAAGAAATGCTGCTTAAATTAACGGTAGAGATTGCTGCACCTGTTGATGAGGTTTGGAACAAGATGGTTGATTGGGAGAGCCAAGGCAGTTGGATGTTGGCAACTGATGTTGTGGTGGAAAGAAAAACTGAAGGACTAGGAACCAAGATCGCAGCATTTACCGGACTCTTTCCAAAACGAAAATTGTTTGGAATCTTGGACACAATGGAAGTGAATTTGTGGCAACCGCCTACTCGTTGCGATGTGATTCATACCGGCCGCTGGTTACGCGGCAGTGGAACTTTTGAGTTGCACCAAATCTCGCCTACTTTGACCCGATTTAATTGGAGCGAAGATCTTGCTGGCTGGTACCTGCCCTTGATAGCGCCATCCTTATTATTTGGTGTGAAACTCTCACTCAGCCGGTTTGCAGCCTCCTTCTAAACCCTAGAGGCGGTACCTTTTAGCCTATGAGCACTCTGGTCCAGGTGATTGCCGCACTCCCCGAGGAGGAGCGGGTTGTGCTCACCCTTTTCTACCTGCGCAGCAAAACTCTCAATGAGATCGCCGGTCTGCTTCAAGTCCCCGAAAGTGCTGTGGCTGCAGTGCTGACCTCGGGCCGGACCCGTCTGACCAGTACTCTTGTCCTATCAGGATTAGATTCCCAGCGCTAATTTCCCACTACCGGCTAATTTGCGAGATAATTCCCCACTGGGTATTTCAGGTTCGGATCAGACAGCGGGAGGTCGAAGATGGCAGCGATGAAACCGCGTACGGGCGATGGCCCAATGGAGTGCACCAAGGAAAACCGATCCCTCGTTATGCGCCTACCTCTTGAAGGTGGCGGAAGATTAGTTGTGGAATTAAATGCAGATGAAGCTACCCGTTTGGCAGAAGTTCTAGCCGGAGCGGTTGCACTAGTTAAGAAGTAGCTTTAATCCTGTTTAGTTGAGAATATTCGCAGCAAAGTTAATCCAAGCACTGCTGATATCAATGCTGAAAGTAATAACGCGAATTTAACTTCTGCAATTGCACTTTGATCGGTTAGAGCTACTTTTGCTACAAAGAGTGAAACAGTTAATCCCATTCCAGCAAGGGCACCAGCGCCTGCAATCTCCTTAAATGATAAAGCAGCAGGCAATTTTGCAAATCCCAATTTAACTGCTGCCCAAGCAAAAAAAGTAATTCCAACTACTTTCCCGATTACACGTCCGATTACAATTCCAATTACGACTGGCGTAGTGATCATTTGGTCAATATTTGGTAAGTTAATTTGGATTCCAATGTTGACAAGTGCGAAAAGTGGAATTACGAGAAATGCACTCCAGGGATGAATAATTTTGATTAATTTTTCCGTGTTAAATCCGCCCCTGAGCGGAATTATCCAAGCCAGAATCACTGCTCCAATTGAAGAGGCAATTTTGACCAGACTCACTCCATCGCTATAGAAGATCCCTAAAACTAAAATTGATCCCAGATCATCGGCAATCGCAAGAGTTAATAAGAAAACTTTTAATGAGGTGTCAATTCGCTTACCTAAAAGCGCAAGTGCTCCTAGTGCAAGCGCGATATCTGTAGCCATTGGGATTGCCCAGCCGTTTGAGGTGGCTGATCCTGAATTAAAGATTACGAAAATTAATGCGGGAGTTACCATTCCGCCGATAGCCGCGACAATCGGAAGTGCTGCGGATTTTGGATCACGAAATTGACCAGACCGCGCCTCTTGGCGGATTTCTAGGCCTACCAAAAAGAAAAATATCGCTATTAAGCCATCGTTGATAAAAACTTCATACTCATGCCAAAAATTTAAATACCCAGCACTCCAAGGGGAGTTCGCCGAAATTAGCGCAATTAATGCCGCAAAGACCAGGAAAACTCCACCAGAACTCTCGGTGCGGAAGAAAGCTCGAATCGAGTTTGAGAAACCTCTGGCTATGGCCACTTTCTAACTCTATCTAACTCTATCTAAATGCCACCCCCTACTGGGTATCTTCGCTAGCGTTGGAGCATGTTGGCGCCCACTCTGACGAATTTAGATATTAGTCAAGCCCAAATTTTGGCATTGCCAACTGAGCAGTTAACGGGACAGGCAAATCTTTTTAAGCAAATTTCAAAAGAGTGTGAAATTTCAATTGAGGCTGAAATTAAAAGAAGTGAACACGGTGGGAAGGTTGGCGAAATCACCGAACTTTCAGTTAGTAGTAAAAAATATCCAAAGTTAGAAAAAATCTATTTAGTCGGAATTGGCAAATCAACTCCTGCAGATTTTGCAAAAGCTGGCGCTGCAAGAGGTCGCAAACTCCGGGGAAGTGAAAAGATCTTGCTCAGTGCTTGCGCAACAGGATCCCATGGCCAGCAAAGACATTTAATAAGTGCTG